>JAEEGH010002074.1_pt1 | contig 55216 bp, 40 predicted proteins | sample 9134181 | NCBI WGS metagenome assembly JAEEGH01 (sample SAMN16246544, study PRJNA631951) | gut metagenome | biome: gut microbiome; feature: rumen; material: DP-attached | host: Bos | place: Iran: Karaj | collected 2018-10 | reverse complement strand
AAGATCATGGTCAGCGGGGTCATCAGAATAGGACGCAAGCGAACCCGTGCTGCACTCATGGCAGCCATCGTGATGCTCATACCCTGACGGCGTCGTGTGCTGGCATATTCGGTCAGCAGAATCGCCGTCTTGCTCAACAATCCTATCAGCATGATCAGACCCGTCTGCATGTAGATATTGTTCTCCACTCCCCACATCTGTGCGAAGAGGAAACTTCCTGCCAGACCGAAAGGTACACTCAGGATGACAGCCAACGGAATCATCAGACTCTCATAGAGAGCACAGAGGATAAGGTAAATAAAGAGGACGCAGATGCAGAAGACCAGAGCCGTCATGTTGCCCAAACTGGCTTCCTCACGCGACATGCCTCCAAACTCGAATCCATATCCTTCCGGCAACACCTGAGCCGCCGTTTCCTCGATGGCACGCAAAGCCTGACCACTACTGTAACCTGATGCATGTTCTCCGCGAACCGTGATACAGCTGAAAAGGTTGAAGCGGCTCAAACTCTCACTACCATACACGCGAGTCAACGTCATGTATTGGCTGATGGGCGACATGCCGCCCGATCCGTTCCTCACGTACATGTTCTTCAGCGCCTCCTGATCCAAGCGGAACTCTGGACTTGCCTGAACCATCACGCGGTAAAGTTTCGTGAATCGCGTCAGGTTGCTACTGTATCGTCCACCCACATATTCCGATAGGGTACTCAGCACTTTGGTGGGAGATATGCCATCGCGCTTGCACCTTGCAGCATCCACCTCGACCTGATACTGAGGATATTTTGTGTCGAAGGTTGTGTAGGCACGATCAATCTCAGGCCGATTGTTCAGCGAATCTATCAGCAGACGGGTGTATTTCATCAGCGCCTCAATGGTGCCGCCTCGTCTGTCCTGCACGTTTATCTCGAATCCACTCGTAGCACCATAACCAGAAATCATAGGGCGGGTACTCACTCGAACCTGAGCGTTCGATATGTTGGCAGTCCGTTTGTAAATGTCATCGATGACCGACTGGATGTCATCCCCTTTTCCTTTTCGCTCGCTCCAGTCCTTCAATCGAATCGTGAAAGAAGCGCTGCTACTGCTTTGATCGAACGTTGCTCCACGTCCCACACTCATATTGTAGAGTCGCATCTGTGGGATGTCCTTGATGCAAGCCTCCACCTCACGAGCAATGCGGGCCGTTTCATTGAGGTTCGTTCCTGGAGCACACTGCACGTTCACGTTGATCTGTCCCATATCTTCGTTAGGCACCAGACCCGTCTTGGTGTTCTTCATCAGGAAGATCAGCAGGGCGACTGCCAGCACGACACCAACTCCAGCTACCCATCTGCGATGGAAGATCCAGAGCACGCCACGCTGATATTTGCCCACCATCCTGCCGAATGCCGTGTCAAAAGCCATGTGGAAACGGCTCGAGAACCCTTTCCCCTCCGCATTGTGTGGACGCATGATGACTGCACAAAGAGCAGGACTCAACGTCAGGGCATTGATGGTACTGATACCTACCGCAATGGCCATCGTCAAGCCGAATTGGGTATAAAAGACACCTGTCGTTCCTCCAACGAAGCAGACAGGAATAAAGACACTCATGAAGACGATAGTGGTCGTCACCAAAGCGGAGGTCAAACCCTTCATGGCATCCACTGAGGCAAGATAGGGCGACGTGTACCCCTCATCGAATTTCGCCTGCACAGCCTCCACGACAACGATGGCATCGTCCACCACCGTACCAATGACAAGCACCAGAGCGAAGAGCGTCAGCAGGTTTAGACTGAATCCTATCGCATAGAGGCATCCGAAGGTTCCTACCAATGAGACCACGATGGCCACCAGAGGAATGAAGGTACTGCGCAGGTTCTGCAGGAAGACATACACAACCAGGATAACCAGCAAGACAGCTTCCAGGAGGGTTCGCACCACGTTGTGGATACTGGCATCGAGGAAGTGTTTCGTGTTCATCACGTCCACAATCTCCATCCCTGGAGGCAGCGTCTTGCGAATCTCTTCCAAGCTGGCGTCTACCCTCTCGATAATCTCATTGGCATTCGACCCAGGCGTCTGTGCTATCATACAGTTTGTGCCCGCATGGCCGTTGGTAGTGTTCTGCATCGCGTACCCCTGCTTGCCCAGTTCCACTCGTGCCACATCTTTCAGCCGCAGCACTGTACCATCTGGACGCGAAGCTATCACCATGTTCTCGTAATCCTTCTCCTCCTCGTATCTGCCACGATATTTCAGTACATACTGGAACGTGTTGTCCGATTCTGCTCCCAATGTGCCTGTGGGTGATTCCACATTCTGTTCACTCAGCACAGCATCGATGTCTGAAGGTTCCAAGCCATAGGAAGCCATCTTCAGCGGATCCAACCAGATTCGCATGCTGTAGCTGGCACCCCAGATACCTACCTCTCCCACGCCTGGCACACGCGACAGGACAGGCTCGATGTTGATCTTCATGTAGTTCGTCAGGAAGTTGTCGTCGTAGAGATCTTCAGGACTGTAGAGCGAGATGCTCTTGATGTTCGAGGTCTGACGTTTTCTTACCGTCACTCCACTTCGTGTCACATCAGCAGGCAACAAGCCCTGCGCACTTGCCACACGATTCTGCACGTTCACCATCGCCATGTCGGCATCCGTTCCTTGCTTAAAGAAAAGGGCGATGCTGGCGTTTCCTGCATTGGTGGCTGTCGAGCTCATGTACATCATGTTCTCCACGCCATTGAGGCTTTCCTCCAGAGGCACGATGACGCTCTTCATTACCGTTTCCGCATTGGCACCTGTATAATTGGCATTCACGCGTACCGTAGGCGGAGCTATCTCAGGGAACTGTTCCACAGAGAGTTGGCTCAGTCCTATCAATCCCAGAATCAGGATGAACACACTGATAACGCCAGCCAGGATAGGTCTGTCTATGAAGGCTTTTACGTTCATCTTATTTCCTCCCCATCACGTACCAAACCCGCACCTTCCGCAACGATTATCTCGCCTGGCTGCAATCCGTTCTCCACCACGTATTCTGTGCCGTTGTTCAGGCGGTTGACCTCCACAGGCGTAATCTTTGCCTTGCCGTCCACAATGCGGTAAACAAAGACTTTGTTCTGCAACTCCAATGTGGCAGACTGAGGAATCACGATTACATTATCGCGCTTGCTTCTCAAGATGACAGTAGCGCTTCCTCCGTTGCGCAGGATGTGGCGCGGATTTGGAAAGGTGGCCCTCAAGCTTACGGCACCCGTGCCCTCATCCACCAGACCACTCACGGCATCCACTTTTCCTTCCTGATCATATTCGCTTCCGTTCGTCATCTTCAGTTTCACGGTCGGCATCTGGTCCACATAGTTCTCCATCGAGCCGTTCGCCATCGTCAGGTCCATTATTTCCCTCTCGCTCATGCTGAAGTAGACCAGCATCTCATTGTCGTCGCTCACGCGCACCAGCGGTTCCGTTATGTTGCTGCTCACCAGAGCGCCCACATGATAAGGAATCATGCCTGCCACGCCCGTCAGTGGACTCCTTACCACCGTGTAGCCCAAGCTGTTGCGCGCATTCGTCAGTTGAGCGCGAGCCTCTGACACCCTGGCTTTCGCTGACACCAGGCTCTGGTAGGAAGTCTGCAGGTCGAAGTCGCTGATCACCTGTTCATCCCTCAGCTGCTTTCGGCTGTCGTAGTTCAGTTGTGCCGTTGCTTCTGCCGCCTTGGCTGATTCCAGCGCAGCTTCCGCCGTGTTGAGAGCAGCTTGATAGGGAACCTGATCGATGACGAAAAGCGGTTGTCCCTTCTTCACCTTATCGCCCTCCTTAATCAGGATTTTCGTGATGAGTCCACTCACTTGAGGTCGCACTTCCACGATCTCCTTACCCGTCATAGTGGCACTATAGGCAGTCTCCAGCGTTTGATTGGAGAGTTCGACTGTCATTTTCTTGTAAACTGGCGCAGCTTTCTCCTGTGTCTTTTCCTTGCAGGAAGTCGTGGCTAAGAGAGCCATCAGACCTATAAACACGTATCGCTTCATCTACTTTCCGAATTGAGGTTATAAAAGAGGGTGTTTGTTTGGTACAAAGTTACGCATTTTTTCTTTTTCTCCTATCATTTTGCCACACAAAACTCACAAGAAGAAGAAAATTTTATCTTTGTCCCCCTATTTTCCCTCTCTCTTCAAGACCTGTTGTTGGGAAAAAGAATATCTCTACGGATTCTCCACTCTCCCTTTCTTCCTGCAAGCTTTACCTTCTTTTTCTTCCGTCAGGCCGTAGAAATTACAAACAAGTCAATCAAATCTAAAACATTTTAGCAAAATCAAAGGAAAAAGTTTCCTTATTTCGAAACTTTTGTGTAACTTTGCAGCATTCTATGACCCCAAAAATGGAAATACAGCAAAAATTCAAAGTCATATTGTATCGTGATGCCCAGAATTTCCTCACGAGACTCGATGAAAAGACTAGAAACAAAATTCTCCAGACATTCGACAGGGCGAGCTTCCTGCTTGATCCTGAAACCTTTAAGAAATTGGCAGATACAGATATACGGGAATTTCGTACATACTTCAATAAACAAAGATATCGTGTGCTGGCTTTCTGGGACAAGACTCAACCCATTGACACTCTGATAATCGCCACTCATGGATTCGTCAAGAAAACTCAGAAGACTCCGCAAAAGGAAATCAACAAAGCATTATCCATCAGGGATCTATATTTTAGAAGCAATCAAAAACAAGAAGAATAAAGATGAATAAAGATTTTATCACACTCGAAGAGTCCAAAGACCAGTTACTGGGCAAAACAGGAACTCCCAAGCGCGATGAGTATGAAGAAGAACTGAGACTTTATGCCATCGGCGCAGCCATCCGTCATACACGCAAACAGCAGAACCTGACGCAAGAAGAACTTGGCCGTATGGTAGGTGTTCAGAAAGCTCAAATCTCACGTATCGAGAACGGAAAGAACTTAACATTCGCAACCGTCCTGAGGCTCTTCAAGGCAATGAACATCAGCGTCAAACTTGATATTGACAAACTGGGAAGAGTTGCCCTCTGCTGACATTTACACCAGAAACAGGTGATTATGAATGAAACAGGCATTAAAAACAAAGGTAAAATGAGCAACACAAAATCAAACTGGTGGAAGATGCTGAGAGCATTGTTCGTCATTTTGGCAATCTGGGGAGCTGCAACAGATGTAAATGCCCAAGAGATTGACAAAGACTCTATATACTCTGTCGTAGATGAAATAGCTAAGTTTAAGAAAGGGGACGAGGCTCTACAAAAGTTCCTATCAGAAAACATTCATTACCCTAAGATAGCTCAGGAGAGAGGCGTTCAGGGAAGGGTGTTTGTCATTTTCGTCATTGAACGCAATGGTGCTGTCAGCGATGTTGGGATCAAAAGGCTTCAGAATGCCCAAGGATATGAAGATGAGGCTTGGAAAGCTCTTGAGGAAGAAGGCATTCGTTGCGTGAAAAGCACTTCCAAGAAATGGAAGCCTGCCAAATCAAATGGCAAGAAGGTACGCTGCCGATACATATTGCCCATTTTGTATCGCCTAAACAAATAATATTGAATGCAGATGTTTTAATGCCTGCTATCCTAACGTCTAAGGGTAGCAGGCATTTGTTTTTACTTCTTTAGGGGAGTGTTTCTGCGACCACGAGCGAGGACGTGTCCCTTTGCCTCGATGGAGTCGGCTGCCTGTTCCTTACCGCTTCGAGTGGCAGGTGCGCAATTGCGGCTTGAGCTGCCCCAACTGTTGCGCGTACAGAATCCATAGGCATTCACATAAGGTGTCCAATCGTAGAAGTCAGCAATCTTTCTCAGGCGGAAAGAGATGCCTGAGGCAGAGAATATGCCTGTAAGATAATCGTTGGTCATGTGATAATCCCCAATGCGAGTGTCCAACTGGTGGTCATAATCGTAGACGAGCGTGATGATGCCGTCTGAGATGGACCAGCGGAAGCTGTAATACTGATACTCATACGGGCCATAGTCATAGTAGTCAACCTGTGTGCCTGTACCATGATGGGCGTAGGAATAGGCTGGGATGAAAGTGATGCGTGTATCGTAAGAATCAAACGTATAGCACTGGCCATAACCATCCACGTACTCGTAATACATGCCAAAGTCACCTTTCCATTCGCCTGAGAGTACCATCGACTGGCGCGTGTCTTCTATATAGTCGCATGACGTGAGCATACCTGCCAGATCCATCATGCTGAGAACTGAAAAGTGGTATAATCGTTTCATAGCTGTATGATTTTGATGTTTCTATGCTGCAAAGTTAGATTGTTCAGGGCTATGCAAAGAGGGAGAATCTTGAAATTATGATAGGAGAATCCCTATGGAAAAACGGGATTCCCATCTGGTCCTCGTGCGAGCAAGATTTTAGAAAAACAGGAAAGTGTTTTGCACTTTAATCACTTATTCGTAATTTTGCGCTCAAATTGTTTTAACCTGAACAAAAAGAACGATGAAGATGAAAAAGAATCTCATAATGGGAGTGCTGGCCGCTGGGCTCCTGCTTTGCGGCTCCCTCAACTCAAGCGCTCAGACAAGTCTTGTTGGGAGAGTTTACCAGAATCCAAACATCATGGACGACATAATGAATTCAGCATTAAAGGAAGTAAACACGAAATCAGACTCTGTGCGCAAAGAGGCCATTGCGAAAAAGGAAAAAGAACTGGGACGCAAGATGAAGGCTGAGGAATTGGCTGAGCTTGACAAGGAGCTGAAGGATGCGATGGAGAAAGCGAAGGTTGCGTCGAAAGCCGTAAAGACTGCCATCACCTTCACCTTCAAGGATGAAACGAACGCTGAGATGAACATGAAGATGTCCATCGATGAGGAAGCGCTGAAGCTGATTGGCGTGAGTTGGGCAAAACGCAAAGCGATGAAGGCTGCCCTCGCTATAGCTCCTGAGAATCAGAAATGTACCTACGTGCGCGAAGGGAACATGATCATCACCAGCGATGATAAAGACAAGGACACCCTGATGCTGAGCGACGACGGTACCAAGCTTTACGGCGCAATGGAGAAAGGAAAGAAATTATTCATCCTTACCCTGAAGAAGTAGCGTCAGAAGCTTCCACCTGGACCGCCTCCAGGACCACCTCCACGATTAAAGCTCCTGCCTTCGGAACCTCCGCGAGGGCCCTCGTTGCCATCAGGGCCACCATGCCGTTCTCTGCCTGAGCCGAATTCGTCGCCCTCGCCACGTTCCCCAAAGTCTCCCTTCTTGCCACGGCCTCCGCCAAACTTTCCGAAACGATAATTGACGGTCAGCAGATAATAACTGTGAACGTTCAGCGTGCGCGTATCCGTACGGGCTGTGGCTGAGACGTTGCGGCTGACGTTGTCGCGCTGGTTCAGCACATCGTTGGCACGAACGGTGATGGTAAGGTTCTTCTTGGGCAGCAGACGCTGGCTGAACTGGAAGCCCCAGATGAGTTCGTTGGTATTCATGCTGGCGTCTGAATATCCTCGCCGACACTGCTCTGTGATGCTGGTGCTGAAAGTCATGTTCCAAGGGAATTGCATCTCTGTGCCTACTCCATAGTTGAACCCATACGTGTCGAGGTTGCTCGCGCTCGAATTGGTGCTGCGGCTGTGATTGTAGCGCAGAGACCCATTGGCATTCACCTCGAGCCAATCGTTGCGGAAGGTGAGACGCAGGCCCTGGCTGACTCGATTGCCTCGTGTGCGGTTCTTCACCGTCTCGTGGGAAGACGCCTGATAAACGTAACCCACGGCATTGGTCATGCTCGTCTGGGTGTTGGTGTTGATGCGGAAACGCTGGTCGCGGAAAGCGGTATTGAAGTTGAAGCTGGCACTTCCATTCCAGTTTCCATTGATGTTCATGGGTTGAGTGACACGCCCGCCCGTTTCCTCGTCATACTGGGTACGGTTGCTGACGCTGTTGCGCGTAGTGTTGAACTGCAGGCTGGCGGCGTAGGAGCGTTGGCTCTCTTGGATACTTTTGCGGTAATTGGCGCCTAGATTCTGAGTGAACGAAGGCTTCAGGTTGGGATTTCCCAGTTGGATGTTCAGGGGATTGGCATTGTTGAGCGTGTCAGGGATAAGGTCCGTGATGCTGGGCTGACCTGTTGAGCCTCCGTAGCGGAAATCGAACTGCTCATGGCGCGAGAAGCGGTAACGGAAATTGACAGTAGGCGAGGCATTTACCACCGTACGGCTGACGTCGTAGTGCTTCCAGCCCTTGTTGTAGTTCACAGAATTGATCTGAGGCTGCACGTTGCCTCCAATGGTCAGCTGATACTGGGTGCGGTTGATGCGGAGCTGCAAGCGGGCGTCATGGTTCTGATAAGTGTTGGTCGTATAGTTGCATTGGGCGGTATCAGGCACACCAAACTCTGAGAACTGGCGGTAATTTTCCCTGACGACTCCATAGCGGGCATTGTAGGGGTCGAAAATGGAGCTTACGGTACGGTCGTGGTCCGTGAAGCGGTTGCGGTAAGCGTAGCTGAACTGGAGATAGACATTGTGGGCAATGGGTTCATTGTAACTGACGCTGGCACTCCAGTTGCGGTTCTTTGACTGGGAATCATTGAACTGCGTCTTGTGGTAGACGGAATCCGTCCCATCGCGAGCCAAGCGCTGGTAGTAATCAATCTGGCTGTAGCTGTCGCTTTCCGTATTGCCGTTCGAATAGCTGCCACTCGCCTCGAGAGAGAGATTGCGTCCCTTCTTCCTCATACGGCGGTTGACGCGCAGGGAAGCGCTGGTGTTGAAGTTGTCGCTGCCGCTATGATTGGCACTGAGACGGTGGTTCACCCCAATCGAATCGGAAAGGAGGGAAAGTTGGGCGAGCGGGTCCGTGATGCCGTCAAGCGAGAAAGGGTCAGCGTTGAAGGCAGCACTCTCGCTCTGGCTGTGACTTCCGCTTTGGCGATAGGACAGCTCAGGACGGAAGATGACTTTGGTCATCGTGTCAGGGCTCCACTCCACCTTGTAATTGAAGTTCACGCTGTTGCTGTGGTTCCCGCTGCTCTGGGTGCTGTTGCTGTAGGCCGCATTGCGGTTCTCGAAGGATTGCCGGCTGGTGCTGCTCTCGCTGGAACCTTGGGTGAAGTTTCCATTGAGGCTTCCGTTGAGCTCGAGCACCTTCTTCTTCTCGTAGTTCATCGTGAATCCCCCACTCTGATGATCCGTCATGCCGTCGCCTTCCGTATTGTTGGCATTCCCCACGACAGAGAACTTCTGGTCGCCAATGAAGCGGTTGGTCATGAAGCGTCCTGTGTAGCGGTCACTCGATCCATAGCCTCCCATCACGTTTCCAAACCATCCTCGCTTGCGGTTCTTCTTGACAGCCAGATCCAGTACGGTGCGCTCATTGCCGTCGTCGATGCCTGTGATGCGGGCATTCTCGCTCTGGCGGTCATACGCCTTCACCTTGTCGATGATTTCTGCAGGCAGGTTCTTGAGGACCAGCTCCATGTTGTTGCCAAAGAACTCCTTGCCGTCCACCAATATCTGGCTGATGCTCTTGCCGTTCCATGTGTAGCTGCCGTTATCCTCGAGCACGATGCCAGGCAACTTCTTGATAAGGTCCTCGACAAGGGCTCCATCAGGCAGCTTGAACGCATCGGCATTGTACATGACGGTGTCCTCCACAACGGTCATCTCTGGCATCTGACCTTCCACGACAGCCTCCTTCATCATGGTGGTCTCCTCGCGCATCAGTACATCATTGATCTTATAGTTGCCGGACTTGCTGGGCAAAGTGATGGAGAAGGACTGTTCCTTGAATCCCATGAACGAGACTTTCAGCGTATACGAGCCTGTGGGGATGCCTGGCAGCAGGAACTGACCGTTCTTCATCGTGACGTTCCCGCTGACCATGGTCCCTTTCGCATCAAAAAGCTTCACGCTGGCGCCCTGCATGGGATGGAGGGACTCGTTCTCGAAGACGGTACCTCGGATATTGATGCGCGCCACTCCACTTTCTTCCGCCTTGGGGGTGGAACTGGGAGCAGACTGCTGAGGTTGCTGAGCCGCCAACCGTCCTGAAAAGCAGAACAGGAGCAGGAAACCGATGATATGAAACACAGATTTTTTCATCTCTGCTTTATTGACACAGGAAAGTGCCCAAAGGTTTAACGGCTATCGAGACGAAAAACGCCAAAAAAATCACTCTTTCCCAACATAAGGCAAATAAATCCCGCATTCCTCTTCACATCTACCCTATTCCACCACCCCTGGAATTCAGGCAAGCCTCGCCATAGCGACTTCAACAGAGCGCAGTTGAAAAGACAGAGAGGTCAGTGGAATCGCCAACCTCTCCGCAGCCTTCACCTTTTCAACTTTTCAACTTTTGACCTTTTTCACCTTTTGACTTCGTCGAGACTGCTCACGCTCGGCATAGTTCAAACAAGTTTGACTCTGCTCTCGTTTAATCGCAGCCTTCAACTTTTTACCTTTTCAACTTTTTACCTTTTGACTTCGTCGATTCATCGTCGATTCATCGTCTTCGTCATTTCTCTTCCAGCATCCCTATCACTCCGTCAGAGCTGGTGAAGAGGATGCGATGCTTACCAATGGGCACTACTGTGCTGATCAGCGAGTTTCCTATCTTGTGGCGCCACAGCAGCTGTCCCTGTTTGGCTTCCAGGGCGAAGATCATGCCCTCCTTCGTGCTGCCATAGACGGTTCCATCGTGTTCCACAGGCATGCTGGGTGCGTGCTCATAGCCGAATCCTACGGCTGTCGCCCAGAGTTCGATGGGTTGCGAGCCTTCCGTCAGGTAGCACACGATGCTGTCGTTCATCGTTTTGCTGTAGACGCGTTTCTTATCTTTCGAGAGGCCGATGGTTTCCCTCACCATCGACTGTTTCGTGCGCCACACCGTCTTTCCCGTCTGCGCATCGATGGCAGACATGGCGCGGTCAGGGTCTGTCACGAAGACCTTCCCTGCTGCCTCCACAGGCCAAACGGCTGCAGGGCTGTAGTGGGTGCTTCCCTTCTCCACTTTCCATTTCCATTGGAGCGTGCCGTCCTGGGTGTTCGCGCTGTAGAGATGGTTGTCCCATGCTCCAAAGACCACGTGCTGTTTCGTCACGAGCGGCTTCGTTTCGATGTAACCTTCCACTCCGTCCAGGGTCCACACCACCTGTCCTGTCTCCAGGGCTATGCAGCGCATCTTGTGGTCGCTTGCCCCCACGTAGCATCTGCTGCCCTGGATGGTTACTGCTCCCAGCACAGGCGCCTCGCATTCCACCTTCCACAGCAGTTTGCCAGTCTTGGCAGAGAGGCCGTAGATGCAGTGGTCAGCAGAGCCAGTCACCACGATGCCTCCTGTTGCGGCTGGAGTGCCCACGATGCGTGCTTTCGTCCTGAACTGCCACAGCTGTTTGCCGTCCCTCACGTCGTAGGCTGTCAGGATGCCCAAGTCATCGCCCACGAAGACGCGTCCCTTGCAGTAGGCAGGACTGCTGTACACACCCACGCCCGTTTCCAGTTTCCACGCCTCCCTCACGTTGCTGTAGACGTTGTTGTCCTCCATGCTGGGATAGTGGTTCGCTCCTGCCTTGGGGTCCAGGATATTGCCCTCCAGGTCCTTGATGGGTCCTCGCAGGCTGTAGCACGCCAGCTGGAAGGGTGTTGTCCCCTGGTTGTGGACCATCACGCGTATGCTGTCGCGCGTTACCTCATACATACCAAAGCCAGACTTCTTTTCCTCGTTCCTCAGGTTGGAGCGCATCAGCACGCCAGGAATGCCGTCGTAGGAGAGGTTCCTGAGTGCATGGTAATGTCCGCCCACACAGAGCCTCACGTTGTATTTCCTCAGCACATCCGTCACCTGGTACCAGTTGTCCACATCGCCGTCCATCAGAGGGTAGTGTGTCACGATGATTGCAGGGGCGTCCTTGGGCAGTTTGCCCAGTTCCTCGTCCAGCCAGCTCAGGTCCTGCGGCACGACGTGTCCGTAGGCCATACGCATCAGGGGTCCTGTGTTGAATCCCAGGAAGTGCACTCCCTTGTGTTCCATCTGGAAGCGCTCGTATCCAAAGACCTCCTGCCAGGCGGTGCATCCTGAGTCGCTCCATTTCGTCTCATGGTTTCCCATCACGATGTAGTAGGGAGGCTCGAGGGTGTCGAACAGTTCCTTTGCGCGCTGGAGTGTCTCTCGATCTCCCTTCTCGCTGATGTCGCCAGTGATGAGCACGAAGTCCACGCCTTCCTCAGCATTGATTTCCTGGATGCTGTTCCTCAGGTCCTCCTCGTGCTCCTTGTTGCCAGGACTCAGGTGGATGTCCGTCATCTGCGCAAAGCGGAAGTTTTGAGCACAAACATTCATCCCTATTCCTATGAGCATCCACAGATAAAACGTTTTTCTTATCGTTCTCTGTATCATTTCTTTGCAAAATGTTAATTGACTGGAAGTATTCACTTTCGCTTGTTTTTTACGCTACAAATATACATTTTTTTGTGGAAACAGCAAAGAGGGAATAAGGAAAAACTACAATAAAATGAGAAAATGGCGACGAGGTTCACGTTGTGGTTACAGAATTATGGGGAGATAAATTTCTCTCTCCAGAAAGACAATAGATTTCCTCGCAAAATGTTGGTTGCGCTACTTCGATGCGACGCCACTCTGCATTTGAGAATACGGACAATCTCGGAAAGCATCAATCTCGATTTCCTCTATGGTTGAGGGTAAATGAACATTCTTCAGGTTGGAACAACCATCGAATGTGTGATACCCTATTACCTTCATGCCTTCTGGAATGTTTATTGAGACGAGGTTCTTACAGTTTCTGAAGGTGGCATATTCTGTCTTCTTCAACGGTGCCAGAATCTGAACGGTGTAGAGGTTATGGCATTCCTCAAAGACAGCCTCACCCAGCGATGTCAGCGACGAGGGAATGACCACGTTATTTATCTCGTTGCAATATGCAAAAGCGCGCCTACCGATTTCTTTCACTCCTTCAGGCAACCTAAGCAGACGATTTGGGTACCTACCGTAGAAAGCTGCTGCTCCGATTTTTTCTATCCCTTCAGGAATCTCCGAGGTCCTGCACCCCATTAAAAGTGTCTTTCCGTCCTTAGTGAGGATGATGTTGGAACCTTCGGGCGACATGTAGTTAGGATTCTTGGGGTCAACAGATATTTCGTCAATCTCTTTACAACCGGCAAATGCCCATGCCGAAAACTCCTCTAATGTCTTGGGAATCCTCAGTGAATGGATGTTGATATCACTGAAGCAATCTATGTCAAGCCGTTTGATGTCCTTGGTGATGACAGTTGCCTTGCAGGCTGCCACAAGCGTTGAGTCGGATTTCCGAACGATGCCGTTGCAATGCGAACGGGAGTCGTAGGTTGGATTATCCTTATCAACGACAATTGATGAAAGCTGATGGCAGCCTTCAAACATATCTCCGTATAACCTGCTAACGTTCTTAGGGATAAAGATGGACTTTAGCGAAATGCAGTCAGAAAAGGCTCCGCTGTATATCTCCTCGAGCGATTCTGGGAGAATCACCTCCTTTAGATTAGTGCAACCGCTGAAGGCTCCATAACCAATCTTTATCACGCCCTCGGGAATCACAATCCGCTCCAAAGACTGGCAACCACAGAAAGCATTTTCATCGATTTCCTCAATAAAAGTAGGAATCTTACTGGTGGAACAGCCTGCAATAAACAAGATTCTACTATCCCCTTCACAACCTGTAATAGCATTACTGCCGTCTGGCGAAATCCAACTGCCTCCAGGATTCATCAGTATCTCAGTAAGATTGTTACTTTCATAAAACATATACCTTCCCAAACTGTTCAGCGTTGACGGCAGTCTTACTGACTTCAGATTCGGCATAAGAGCGAAAGCATAGCTATTGAGTTCTTCGATACCCTCTTCCACAATTATCTTCTCCACCGTATGTAAGCCAGCAAAGGCCTCCTTACCAATGCCTACCACATTGTAAGTCTTGCCGTCGTGAATTACAGAATATGCGATCTGGAGCGGCTGCTCTGGAGCAAAACGCTCAGGCGACTCATAACCACATATTATCACGTCGGTACTATCGTGTCTTCCCAGATAGTGACCGCACGCAGCTGGAAGAACAGAGGAGTAAACTAAACCATTCTCTGTGAAATGAACTTTCTCGTATGCCTGCACGCATAATGCCATTAGACAGAATGCCGAAAAGAGTATCCGCTTGTATGCTGGTCTAACTTTCATATTGTTTTCCTTTTTTCTACAAAGGTAGAACATTTCGGAATATCAAACAAATTTTTGCAATCCAAAAACTGAAAATAAAAGAATGTTTCCCCTGCCCCCTTTCTTTTATTAAACAAGGTAAGAGGAGAAAAGCATGCAGAGAGATGTAATCGCGATTTAAAACACAACACGTTGAAATGACAAAGACAACACGTCGTTGTTTTCTAATGAAAAAAAGAGAGCTTTCGAAGCAGATTTCTCTTGGAGAAGAGAAAAGGCGCAACTCACGTCGCACCTTTTCCACCTTACACTACATATCAATTAACACTAATAAGTTTTATGACCAAAAAAGAACCCTCATGATCGAGGAATTCATTCTTAAGAGAGCTTGTACAACATAATCCATTTGTTATTGCATTTCAGTGTTAACCTAGTGAAGGAATTTAGGTTAGATAAGAAATTTCGATGCAAATTTAAATGGATATGAAAGAAATTGATTCATCTATGTGGGGTACAATTAGGGGTACAAGTTGTTTGTCCCCCATTTTGTCCCCCTAAAACTTGGTGTTTTATATGAAAAAACTTAAATTTGCGGCATGAAATATGTCAAAAATGCAATTATTGCCACAAGTTTTCTTTCAATTTTCATTTCCTTTGTGGCTTGTACCCCTTCTCGCACGAGCGAGATATGGCCCAATTGTACCCCAGAATCCGCTGAGCTGCTCCATCGTTTCGACACGATGATAGGTTCCTACGACCAAAAAGCGGTAGTCAAGGAATTGTATCGCCTCTCCCTCCAGCACCCAGAGGATGAGGTCCTGCGATGGCGCACCCTCATCTGCGATGCGGAGACACGCGGAGGGGCAGAGGCCATCAGCCTCCAGAACCAGGCGCTGGCGCTGATGGACACCACCCTTTATAAATATGATTACATGCGCCTGCAGATCGTGCGCGCGAATGCCCTTTACCTCAACGACCTCCAGCGGCTCTACCATATCCTGCGCACCCTCCTCGACTACTTCACAGAGATAGGCGACATAGGGCGCCAGTTCCAGGTCTGCTACTATCTGGGCAATGTCTACGACCGTCTCAACCAGCACGAGCGCGCCTACCAGGTCCTCATGGTCCCCTACAAGGCGCTCGAGGAGCATGGCCGTCCTGAATACCGCTGCTACTACGTGCGCCGCATCGCCCACCAGATCTACGCCATGGGGCAGCACCAGCAAGCCTTCGACATGCTCCGCAAGGCAGAGAGTGAGCCCCTCGTGCAGCGCGACACCCTCCTCCACATCGAGATCCTGCGCTCCCTCTGCGAGTTCACCACCTCCCTCGAGGAGAAAGACCTTATCAGCCGCCGTGCCCTCCAGATGGCAGAGAAGCATCCTGAGGGCCTCCAGTACACCCTCTGCTGCAAGCTGCGAGGCAAGTATTTCCTGCGCACCCACCAGCTCGACAGCGCCCGCCACTACCTGCAGCCCTGCATCGAGCCAGCCCGTATCCAGCAATGCGACCTCCCAGGCCGCTACGATTCCTACAAGGTCATGGCCCAGCTCCTTGCCCAGCTCAACCAGCCCGACAGCGCCTATTACTACATGGAGAAGAGCAACCTGACGAACGACTCCCTGGTGGGCACCCTCCAGAACATCATCTCTGAGGAGGTCATCCGCAGTATCGCCGACAACGAGAAGCAGATCCAGCACATGAAGGTCCGTGGCGAGCGCGAGCGCACCATCCTTGCCCTCCTCCTCAACTTCGCCCTCATCGTCTGCGTCATCTTTGCCTTCTACAGCTTCTACAAATGGAGGAAGAACAGCCAGGAAGCCCTGCGCAAGATCCACGAGAACGAGAAGCTGAAGAAAGAGATGGGACAGCGCAACGAGAAGTACACCACCGCCAACATCATCCTCGCTGACCACAAGAACGTCATCAACACCATCAGCCAGATTGTCAGCCAGGACACCCCAGACAGCGACAAGGACGTGGCGCGCCAGGTGAAGAACGTCATCCGCACCCACCTCACAGACGAGACCGGCTGGGACACCTTCTCCCTCGAGTTCGAGAACGACTATCCAGGCCTCCTCGACCTCGTCCGCACCACCTATCCCTCTCTCACCCCCACGGACCTCAAGGTCTGCATCTACACCTTCATCCACCTGCGCACCCACCAGATCTCCCGTCTCCTCAACATCCTGCCCGACAGTGTCAAGAAGTCCCGCCAGCGCGTGCGCAGGAAGCTGGGCATCAGCTACCTCGATGTCACCATCGCAGAGCACCTCACCCAACTCTACGACCAGATGAAGCGCGGCGAAAACGACAACGATTTTACCCCCAATCTAATCTAAGATGAAAAAGGTGAAAAAGTGAAAAGGTAAAAAAGTTAAAAAGGTTAGCGTCGCAAAAACTATCGGCTTAACTACTTATCTACTTAACTACTGTCTACTTAAATAAAAGGTGAAAAAGTGAAAAGGTAAAAAGTTAAAAAGAAAACTTCGAAATATGAAAACAAAAACTATCCTGATCCTCCTGAGCATCCTCCTTCCCACCAGCGGAGCCACCCTGCGAGCCCAGAGCACCTCCCTCACCCAGTATGTCAACCCCCTCCTGGGCACCGCCACCCTCTGGCAGCCTGAGGACCTCGGCTACACCCACACGGAAGAGAAGCGCGCCTGGGGTGCGGAAGTCTTCCCAGGGGCAGCCCTCCCCAATGCCATGGTCCAGCTCACCCCCATCACCAAGTACCACAGCGGAGCAGGCTACCAGTACGAGGACCACGAGATCTACGGCTTCGGCCATACCGCCAAGGGTCACTGGAACCTCCTCCACCTGCCCGTCATGCCTGTCACAGGCATCTTCTACCCCCGCAACTACGCCTCCCATTTCTCCCACCAGCGCGAAGAGGCCCATCCAGGCTACTACAGCGTCTACCTCGAGCGCTATGGCGTCCAGGCAGAGTTCACCAGCACCCTCCGCTGCGGCTACCATCGCTACACCTTCCGTCCCACCGACCCCAAGCGCCTCCTTGTTGACATCACGCGCAACAACAACCGTCCCCGCCGCTACCACATCGAGCAGGCAGGCGACCACAGCTTCCAGGGCTATCAGGACGGCGAGGGCCGCATCTACTTCTATGCCGTCAGCAACCTCCCCGTCTCCAGCGTCCAGATCGAGCGCGACACCAAGCACCAGGTAGCCCTCGTTGACTTCCGCGACAACGTAGGCCCAGCCCCCCTCGAAGTCAAGTTCGGCTTCAGCTTCGTCAGCATCGAGAACGCCCGCCAGAACCTCCAGGCAGAGATGCTCCAGAAGACCTTCCAGCAAGTCCGCCAGGAAGCCGACCAGACCTGGGAGCGCCTCCTCAGCCACATCCAGGTCGAAGGCGGCACCCAGCGCCAGCGAGGCCTCCTCTATAGCACCCTCTACCGCTGCTTCCTCTGGCCCGCCCTCCGCAGCGACACCAACGGCCAGTACCTCGATGTCCGCGGACAGGTCGTCCAGGGTGACTTCCGCTACTATACCGACCCCTCCTTCTGGGACACCTACCGCAACAAGCTCATCCTCCTGGGCCTCCTCAGCCCTGACGTAGCCATCGACGTCGTCCGTTCCATCACAGACAAAGGCGAGAAACGCGGCGGCTACATGCCCACCTTCTTCCACGGCGACCACGCCAGCACCTTCGTCGCAGGCCTCTGGTCACGCGGCATCCAGGGCTTCGACCTCCAGCGCTCCTACCAGCTCCTCCTCCGCAATGCCACCGTCCCAGGACGAGGCGGCCGTCCCTTCCTCGACGAATACATCCGCCAGGGATGGATAGCAGAGAAAGACACCACCAACGTCCCCACAGAAGACGAGTACAAGGCAGCCGTCACCAAGACCCAGGAATACGCCTACGATGACTATGCCGTAGCCCAGCTCGCCAAAGTTCTCCGCGACAAGCAGAACTACAAGCTCCTCATGAGCCGCACAGGCAACTACAAGAACCTCTTCGACCCCTCCACAGGCTTCTGGCGCGGCAAGATAGCCAGCGGCGAGTGGATCCAGGACTTCGACCCCTACTATCCCTACTACGCCTACATGTACCGCGAGGCCAACGCCTGGCAGAGCCTCTTCTTCGCACCCCACGACCCCGAAGGCATGATAGCACTCTACCCCTCGAAAGAAGCCGTCGAGCAGAAACTCGACTCCCTCTTCAGCGAGCCCTGGCGGCAGTACGAAGCGTGGAACCTCACCGGCTTCCTGGGCAACTACTGCCACGGCAACCAGCCCGACCACAGCGTCCCCTACACCTACTACTTCATTGGCAAGCAAGAGAAAGCCCAGCACATCCTCAACATCCTCATGGATAAATACTACGACATGGGCGAAGACCACCTTGCCTACGCAGGCATGGACGACGCAGGCGAGACCTCCGCCTGGTATGTCTTCAACGCCATCGGCCTCTACACCTACTCTCCAGCCGATCCCCAGTACATCGTCACCGTTCCCCTCTTCCCTCGTGTCACCCTCACCATGGGCGATGACCGCAGCGTCCAGATCCGGCGCACAGGCACAGGCGAGAAGATTACCCGCATCCTCTGCGGCAAGAAACCCCTCAAAGGCTGGTTTGTCGACCACAACCAAATGCTTCGCGAAGGGGTAATCGAGATCGAAACGGAGTGAAAAGGGGGAGATTGCTTCTTGTTTTCCTTCTCCCTATAGCTTTCCAGGCTTGGGCACAGGAGGATGCCTACGGATGGTCAGACTTTCTCGAGTCCATTACGACTGACGAAGAGAACACCGATAGCGAGGAATGGGTTCAGTATGTCGAAGAGTTGCAGACGCTTCACGAGCATCCCATTAACATCAACACTGCCACTCGAGAAGATCTACGTCGGCTCCCTATGCTCGATGACAGCCAGATTGAGCAGATCCATGCTTATATCTATCTTCATGGCCAGATGGAGACGTTGGGGGAATTGCGCTTGTTGCCCTTGATAGACGAGGACACTCGTCGTGCCCTTACCCTCTTCGTTTATGCCCGTCAGGAAAAAGAGAACAAATCTTTTCCACTATTGAGCAATCTCCATGGGACGTTTAGCTCGCGCCTCGATATCCCCCTATATTATCGTCGGGGGTATCTTGATGATACGTATGTGGGAAATCCTCTTTATCACCGCATCCGCTATCAGATGGGCAACAGTCATCGTCTTCAGGCAGGATTGCGCGTTGAGAAAGATCCAGGCGAACGTTTTTATGACTCTTATGGTGGCTATGTCCAATTTAAGAATGTTGGTATCCTTTCCAATGTTGTGGTAGGTGATTATCGGGCAGGATTCGGCGAAGGCCTTGTGTTTGGATCTGGCACCATTTTCAGCAAGAGTAATTTGTTGGGGAGCAGCGATCGAGGCATTCGTCCCATGGCGAGCATGAGCGAGACTGATTTTCTGCGTGGTCTTGCCTTTACCCTTCGTCTGAGTAAGGAGCTCCAGCTGACCTCTCTCTTCAGTTATCGCAAGGTTGACGCTACCCTCAACGGTGATGGTCAAGTCCAGACTTTTCTTCGCACAGGATACCATCGAACTCTGCGAGAGCGTGCTACTCGTCGTGATGTGAACAGCGCACTTGTAGGAGCTCATCTCGAATGGAAGACTGCTTCCCTTTCATCTCAACGTGAAACTTCTTTTCAGGATTCTATACCGGTGGCGGAGAAATCTTCAGAGTTCCATGCTTTGGGTTCGAAAGCAGAGGGAAAGGTGGGCCTTACTGTTCTCTATACTCATTTCTCCCGTTCTTTGAATCCAGGCGAGATGTTGTATCGTAAGTACTTTCCACGAGGCAACCAGTTTGCTGTGGCAGGAGTCAATTATGGATACCAGTTGTATCGTTGGGCTTTTACAGGTGAAACTGCATACAGCTGGGAACAAGGTGGGGTCGCTACGTTGAACAGGATCAAATGGACAGCCAGCAGGCAGTGGACGGTCAGTGTTTTGCAACGGTATTATGGAAAGAGATACTACTCTTTTGGTGCATCCGCATTGTCGGAGAGTACAGGTGGGTTCAATTCTGGTGGAGCGGCAGGGAATGCAGGAGCTGGCAGTGTGCAGAATGAGAGTGGAGTCATGCTTAATCTGCGAGGGCAGTTCGCACAAGGTTGGGATCTTGCAGGCTATCTCGATTTCTTCCACCATCCTTGGCCACGTTATGGCATGACCCACAGTAGCACAGGACAGGAAGGTATGGTACAGCTAGGCAGTCTGTTCAGCAGGAGGCATACGTTTATGGTACGCTATCAAATCAAGCGGAAGGAAGTGGGAGATGTCATGGAGCCACACCATCGTATGAAACTGCAGTGGCAATACACCCCAGAAAGAACAGCCGCAGGTCAGAGCAGAGTTCGTGAATCATGGATGTGGAAGACGATAGGGATGCTGCATCAAGTACGAGGGAGCACAGGGGTAGCTCTGGGCGAGCAGGTGCAGTGTGTGGTGCCTTTATCATCATTGGGGCAGGTTGACCACCTTCGTTTGACCGCTTTGGCAAGTTGGTTTCATACAGAAACGTACGCTTCTCGCATTTACTTCTATACTCCCAGTCTCTACAACTCAAGTTTTTCCATTCCTTTATATGGTCATGGCTGTCACACTGTCCTGTGTGCCCGATGGAGAGATGTTGCAAGGCACAATGTGGAGTGGTGGTTGGAGGCTCGCTGGAGTTCGACTTGCTTTTTTGATCGAGAAACCCTTTCCCCTGGTCCGCAGGAGATTGTGAGTCGCTGGAAGAAGGAGGTGCAGGTGCAATTTGTGTTAAAATATTGAAAAACACGGGTGCGCTTGCACTTCTTTTTGAAACTAATTGTTAATTTTGTATGAATATTCGTTAATATGCCCTATCTGGAACTTTAATTTTTCTACTCGAATACTGTTATGCTGAAAAAGATTCGTATTACGCTGGCTATCCTCTTCTGGGTGCTTATCACATGGCTTCTGGTGGACTTTACTGGCACTGCCCATGCCTACCTGGGGTGGATGGCGAAAATCCAACTGCTGCCTGCCCTGCTGGCGGTGAACGTGGGTGCCCTGATCTTCATCGTGGGCCTGACGCTGCTCTTCGGACGTATCTACTGCTCTGTCATCTGCCCCCTGGGGGTGATGCAGGATGCCATTGCCTGGCTGCGCCGCAAGAAGAACAAGTACAGCTACAGCCCTGCGAAGAACACGTTGAGATACGGCGTGCTGGCTGCCTCTGGTCTCGCCCTGGCGCTGAACCTGGGATGGCTGGTGGCGCTGGTGGCTCCCTACAGTACCTACGGACGTATCGTGGGCAGTGTGGTGGCTCCCCTCTACAAATGGGGCAACAACCTGCTGGCTCAGTTGGCTGAGCACTATGGCAGCTATGCTTTCTATGAGGTGGACGTGTGGCTGAAGAGTGGTCTGACGCTGGGCATCGTGGTGGTGGTATGGGCTGTGATTGCCGTGCTGGCATGGCGAGGCGGCAGGACGTGGTGCAACACCATCTGCCCTGTGGGAACCCTGCTGGGTCTGCTCTCGCGCAACGCTTGGCTGAAGCCTGTCATCGACAAGGAGAAGTGCATCAGCTGCCGCAAGTGTGAGCGCAACTGCAAGGCTGCCGCCATCGACGTGAAGGGTGGGCAGGAGATTGACCACAGCCGTTGCGTGGTCTGCGGAAACTGTCTGGAGCTGTGCGACAAGGACGCTCTGCACTACACCCACGTAGACCTGAAGCCCCTGGCTCCCTCGAAAGAGAAGGTGGAGAAGGTGGTGAAGGCAGAGAAGACGGAGAAGAACGAGGCAGTGGACCAGGGACGACGTGCCGCCCTTGCCTCGGCTGCCCTGCTGATGGGTGTCGGCATGCTGCGCGCCCAGGAGAAAGAGGAAGGCACGGAGGAGATAACGGACGACAAGACGACGGACGGCGGTTTCGCTGAGATCATCGACAAGAAGGCTCCCAAGCGGGAGAGGCGGATCACGCCTCCTGGCTCCCTCTCTGCCCGCAACCTGCAGTCCCACTGCACCGCCTGCCAGCTCTGCGTGGACAGCTGTCCCAACGATGTGCTGCGCCCCAGCAAGAAGCTGGACCGCCTGATGCAGCCTGAGGTGAGCTACGAGCGTGGCTACTGCCGCCCAGAGTGCAACCGTTGCTCTCAGGTGTGCCCCACAGGTGCCATACTGCCCGTCACAATCGAGCAGCGCACCGCTATCCAGGTGGGCCACGCCGTATGGAACCGTGAGACCTGCGTACCCGTGAAGGACGGTCGTCCCTGTGGCCTCTGCTCGCGCAAGTGTCCCGCTGGTGCCATCCAGATGGTTCCCCTGCAGAGTGGTGTGCATCAGGACGGATGGAGATGGGTGGATGCTGACGGCAAGGAGATTCCTCGCGAGAAGCTGCTCATGATCCCTGTGGTGAACGAGGAGAAGTGCATCGGCTGCGGTGCCTGCGAGAACTTGTGTCCCTCTCGTCCCTACAGCGCGATTTATGTGGAAGGACATGAGGTGCATAGGGAAATCTAAACATTTCTTGCGCTCCAGTAGGTGCTCAGGCGTAGGCGGAGTCCCATTTAACATTTACCATTTAAGCATTTACTATTTACCATTTACGATTTACGATTTACCATTTACGATTTACCATTTAGGCGATAGCTTACATGAAGAAAGATATTAACAGAAGAGATTTCCTGAAGCTTTCAGGAACCGTGGCGGCCACCACAGCGCTGGCAAGTTGCGGCATGAAGGGCGAAGGCGGTGAGGACGGCGAGGTGGACTACATGGGTCACCACGAGGGTCCTGTGCCCACGAACAAGATGACGTACCGCATCAACCCCAAGACGAAGGACAAGGTGAGCATCCTGGGCTACGGATGGATGAGACTGCCCACCCTGCAGGGCGGAAGTGCCAGAGAGTCGGGCGACGAGCTGGACCAGGAGCAGATCAACATGCTCACGAAGTATGCCCTGGACCACGGGGTGAACTACTTTGACACGTCGCCAGCCTATTGCCGCGGCAGGAGCGAGGCTTCGCTGGGCGAGGCGCTGGAGGCAAGCGGATACAAGCGCGACCAGTACTACATCGCTACAAAGCTCTCGAACTTCAGCCCCCAGCAGTACAGCCTGGAGGAAGGGAAGAAGATCTTCGAGAACAGCCTGAAGTTCCTCAGGACGGACTACATCGACTACCTGCTGCTGCACAGCATCGGCGGAGGCGGCATGGGGAACCTGCACCAGCGTTTCCTGGACAACGGCCTGCTGGACTGGCTCATGGAACAGCGTGCGGCAGGACGAATCCGCAACCTGGGATTCTCGTTCCACGGCGATGTGGCTGTCTTCGACTGGATGTTGGAGAACAACGACAAGTACCAGTGGGACTTCGTGCAGATCCAGGCCAACTACTGCGACTGGCACAACGAGGACGACCTGGGCAGGAGCGGCGAGTATCTCTACACAGAGCTGGAGAAGAGAGGCATCCCTGCCGTCATCATGGAGCCCCTGCTGGGCGGAAGACTGAGCAAGGTGCCTGACCACGTGGTGGCCCACCTGAAGAAGCGCAAGCCAGAGAACAGCGTGGCAAGTTGGGCGTTCCGCTACATCGGCTCGAAGAAGAACGTGCTGACGGTGCTGAGCGGCATGACCTACCTGGAGCATCTGGAGGACAACATACGCACGTACTCTCCCCTGGAGGAACTGACGGAGGAGGAGCAGGAATGGCTGGAAGGCGAGACATCGGAACTCATCAAGAGCTATCCCACCATCGACTGCAACGACTGCAAGTACTGCATGCCCTGCCCCTACGGACTGGACATCCCTGGCATCTTCGTCCACTACAACAAATGCGTGAACAAGGGCAATGTGCCTGAGAGTCAGCAGGCCGAAAACTACGAGAAGGCCAGGAGGGCATTCCTGGTGGGATATGACCGCAGCGTGCCCAAGCTGCGCCAGGCGAACCATTGCGTTCAGTGCCGCGTCTGCATCCCCCATTGCCCGCAGAAGATAGACATACCCCGCCAGTTGCGCCGCATCGACGAGTTTGTGGAGCAGCTGAAGCAGGGAACCCTATAGAAAAAAAAGGCTGTGAAGCCATGTATTCTTTTTCATACCAGATGATAGTCGTGAGACTCTCTCCCTGGCACTTTCATGTTAAATTAAAATTTTAATTTGATTCATCGGCCGAGGTCTTGTTCCTTGGCCGATTTTTTTCTGCGCGTCAGGTTGTTTGTGTGGAGTTAAAGAAGTGAAGCCGATAGCATTTGTCCACCTTACCATTTAACATTTAAGCGGTTATGGGTTAGCGGTTAGCGTCCTCGTTTCTCAGCTTCTTCTCAGAATTTTCTTCAAATTTTCGTCTGGAAGTTTTGGGTTCTCAAAATCTTCTGCTATCTTTGCGGCAGAAAAAGAGGATGCACCACCCGTTTCGGACGTAGAGAGACTGGAACTCCTAAGTAGTTCATGTTCTCGTTGGCTGCTACTCTTTTTGTTTTATAGAAGGATATTCGCGGAGATCGAGTCCACGGGATTAGTCCGAAGAGCATCAATGATGGCCTTAATTCCTTTTTTATCCCTTTTTCTGCGTCCAGTTCAATATCTTTTCGTAAATTTGCAGTTGGTATGTTCGACAAAGATATGGAAAAGAGCAGAAGAAATCCGTTGTTCAGCACGCGGCAGGAGACCGTCCGCAGGCTGCTGGTGGCAGCGATTATGCTGATGATAGGCGAGTGGGCCTTCGCCCAGCCACACATCCTCTCGCATCGAGGATTCTACACGAACCCCAAAGTGGACGAGAACTCCCTGGATGCCCTGAGAGAGGCGCAGCGACTGCACAGGACAATGGGCCTCGAGGCCATCGAGTTTGACGTGCACATGACATCCGACGGCGGGTTGGTGGTGCGCCACGACAACCATATCGAGGGAAAGCTGAGCTGCCAGGGAAGCACGCTGGCAGAAGTTCTCGCCTACACGCTTCCGCTGGGTGCGAAGATACCCACCCTGCGCGAATGGTTCCAACAGGCGAAGCAGACACCCCAGATGAAGCTGGCGCTGGAGCTGAAGCCGCATGCCACTCCGCAGAAGGAGACGGAGGTCATCGAGAAGGTGCTGGCACTGGCGCGCGAGATGGACATGATGGACCAGCTGTGTTTCCTGTCCTTCAGCCTCCATGCGTGCCAGGAGTTCGTGCGCCTGGCTCCAGGCTGTCAGGTCATCCTGAACTCCTCGAACATCAATGAGCCTGTCACGCCAGCAAAGGCCAAGGAAATGGGGTTCGCTGCCATCTCCTACCACCTCAATGTCTTCATGCACAACATGAAATGGATCGACGAGGCGAATGCCCTGGGATTGGATACCTACCTGTGGATGTGCGACGCCCCTTACCTCATCGACTGGGCCACCGCCTATGGCGTCACATGGATCACCACCAATTATGCTGACAAGATGCTGGCCTACGCGCAGGCATTGGCCAAGGACCGCAAGCGGCTGAAGAAACTGCGCAAGTGCAAGTTCTAAGGGGCGTAAGCATCAGAAGCGGATAAAAGAAGGATTGCTAGATATGAGAAGAAAGATGAGAAAGAGCCTGTTTCCCTGCCTGATGGCCAGCCTGCTTTGGGTGCTGTCAGGTTGCGGACAGAAGGTGTCGCAGGCGACGGGCGAGGCCCCTACAGACAGTACGGAACTGCGTGCGGCATGGGCCGCTGGCAACACACGCATCGACTCGGCTGACGTGGCTGTGCGCGCTGCAGAGATAAGGGCACAGAAGCGACTGATATGCTTTGACCTGGATGGCACGCTCACGCAGCACAAGACTCCACTTTCCGATGCCAACCGCGCTGTGCTGGATTCTCTCGCAGGGCGCTATCAGCTGGTGATGTGTGGAGGTGGAGGTTGCGAGCGCATCTTTACGCAGATGAACTGCTATCCCATCGACATCCTGGGCAACTACAGCATGCAGGAGAGCCGTGTGGTGGACGGAAAACTTGTCATGATACGGCAGGAGACGCTGCACCCTGACACGGCTGACGTGCTGGAGAAGTGCCGCTATCTTCGCGAGAAATACGGCTACACGCAGTACGAGGGCGAGTCTGTGGAGTTCCATCCCTCTGGCATGATCACCTTTGCCCTACTGGGCACGCGCGCAGACAAGCAGGCGAAGCTGGAGTTCGATCCAGACAAACGGAAGCGGCAGGCCATGTTCCCAGAAGTGTGTGAGCTGTTTCCCCAATATGCTGTGTTCATTGGCGGAACCACCTCGTTTGACTTTGCTGAGAAGCGTTTCAACAAGTTCTCTGCCGTCATGCGCTACGCCCAAGAGCATGGCTTCACGAAGGAACAGGTGCTTTTCGTTGGCGACGATTTTGGCGATGGAGGCAACGATAGCCACATCCGCCTGAACGGAATGGACTACATCCAGATAACTGATTACACTCAGTTGCCCCAGCGTTTGCGTTTCCTTTATGCGGACTCAGAATAAAACCTTGGAGGCAAGGGACACAATATGGCACAGCAGATGACTGTGTGTTGGGAGCTAGACGGCAGTCGCGAGACTCTCTCCCTGCATAACTTAAAATCCTGAAGTTTCTTAACTACTTAACTACTAAAGAAAAAAGGACAATCGAAACTTAAGTCAAAAGGGGGAGGGAGACAGGGCAATCACTCGAACTCCAGGTCGAAGGCTTTGGTGAGTTTCTCCAGCTGGGGAAACTCCTTGACAAACCGCTTGTAGAGCTCTGGCTTGCTGAAGTTGGCCTGCACCTTCTGGATGGGAGCGATACGGATTTCCATCGTGATGTCGTCGTTGTGGAGCTGGGAGCGGAAGAACTTCTCTATGTCAGGCTTGATCTCCTGGAACATGGCGGCCACTTGCTGGTTGTTGACTTCCACGTAGAACGTGGAGTCGCCTGTCTTGTGGGGCCGCATCTCTCGCATGCGCTGCACAATGGCGGTCTGTTCGTGAGGCAGGCGGTTGGCAAAGATCTGCCACGACAGGATGAGTTCGTCCTCGTTGAGCGGAAGGGTCTCCTTTGGCTTCTCGTCAGGAACCTGTCCAGTCGTTTCCTGGGTGGGTGCGACAGGTTTGGGCATATTGATGAGAGGCCCCAGCTGGGAGAGTTTGATGGTGGGCAGGGGAGCCTGCTGCTTGCTCGAGCGCGAGGCAGTAAGGCTCATGTGTTGGGGAGGAATGGGTGGAACGGGTGCGCTGCTGGTTGTCGGCTGAGGCTTCTGCTGGGGAGCCTGAGGGGCAGCTGGAGCGGACGGAGTGGTCTCCGTCGAGTTGTTCAGCTGCTGGAAGATGGGTTTAAGAATCGTGGCAGGGCCAAGCCCCGCACCAGGCGTGTCGTCCTCAGTGAGTTGAGCGGCCTGTATGAGGCAGATTTCCACCTGCAGCCGTTTGTTGCGGCTCGTGCGATAAGCCTGGTTGCAGTCGTTGCAGAGCTTGATGGCGCGGAAAAGGAACTTGGGTTGGCACCGCTTGGCCTGTTCGCGATAACGCTCATGGGCCTGTTCGCTCACCTCCAGCAGGGGGATGGTCTGCGGGTCGCGGCTCACGAGGAGATCGCGCAGGTGTTTGGCGAGTCCGTCGATGAAGTTCCCACCGTCGAATCCCTTCTGCAGCACCTCGTTGAAAAGGAGCAGGCAGTCCTCCACTTTGTTTTCCAGGAAGAGGTCCGTCAGGCGGAAATAGTAATCGGATGAGAGGACATTGAGATTCTTGCAGACACTCTCGTAGGTGAGATTGCCGCCAGCGAAGCTGACCATCTGGTCGAAGATGGAGAGCGCGTCGCGCATTCCTCCATCCGCCTTCTGGGCAATCAGGTTGAGAGCATCTGGGTCGGCTGTGTACCCTTCCTTCTGTGCCACGTAAGCCAGGTGGTCGACGGTACTTTGGATCGTCATGCGGGCGAAGTCGTAGACTTGGCAGCGGCTCAGGATGGTGGGCAGAATCTTGTGCTTCTCTGTGGTGGCAAGGATGAAGACTACGTAGGAGGGTGGTTCCTCGAGCGTCTTGAGGAAGGCATTGAAGGCTGAGGCGCTGAGCATGTGAACCTCGTCGATGATGAACACTTTGTAGCGCCCTATCTGGGGAGGTATCATCACCTGCTTGCAGAGCTCGCGGATGTCGTCGACTGAGTTGTTGCTGGCTGCATCCAACTCATGAATGTTCATGGAGCGCTGCTCGTTGAACGCCTGGCAGCTCTCACATTCTCCGCAGGCCTCACCGTCTTCCTTGGGGTTGAGGCAGTTGATGGCTTTGGCAAAAATACGGGCGCAGGTGGTCTTGCCCACACCTCGAGGTCCACAGAACAGGTAGGCGTGGGCCAGCTTTCCGTTCTTGATGGAGTTCTTGAGTGTTGTCGTCAGAGCACGCTGCCCAACAACGCTGTCGAAGGTCGCTGGCCTGTATTTGCGTGCGGAAACTATAAATTCATCCATGTCTGAGTGATTCTTTTTGTGCAAAATTAGCAAAAAAACGGCATCTTTTCATTATTGTGCACACAATTTTTTTTATCTTTGCGGAAAATATAAGACTGAACCACTCAAATGAGCACACTGCAACGCATTTATCACGTGCTGGGACGACTGAAGTATTGGGTTGTCATCATCGGCATCATCCTTGTCAACGGATTCCTGGACGAGAACAGCTTCTACATGCGGCACAAGCGCTTGGCGGAAATCGACCAGTTGCGCAGCGAGATTGCCATGCTGAAGGAGCGGTACCAGCAGGATGACGAGCGACTGCAGGAACTGAACACCAACCCCAAGGTGGTGGAAAGCCTCGCGAGAGAGAAGTATCGCATGAAGCGCCCCAACGAGGATGTCTTTGTCATCGTCGATGCCATCGAGGAAGAGGAAACGGAACAGGTGGAGGAAATCAACGTGTTGAATGAGGAGAATCAACGTGTTGAATCGACTGAATCAACACGTGAGGATGAGCTTTCCGAAGAGCCGGCGGATTCCTCCCAAGCAGAGGAGCAGCCAGCCGCCGCTCCAGATTCCACCCCAGCAAAACCTGTCAAGCCATGAGGGAGCTGACGCCAATGGAGAACCTGGTCTTCCGCGTGGGAGCCATCCTGATGGTTGTGGGAGCAGCCATCCACATGTTCTCTGACCTCTGGTCGCTCTGGCTCTTCTCCCTGGGAGCCTTGGGCTTCTGCCTGATGCAGGTCAGGGCTGAGTACCTGGGACGTGAGGTTACCCTCGTGCGCCTGCGTCGCCAGCAGTTGATGGCTTGCGTGCTCCTGATCCTGACAGCTGTCTGCATGAGTATGCAGACCTACCGCTATGGAATCTGCCAGCGCAATGAGTGGGTGGTCTGCCTCACCATAGCCTGTGTGCTGGAACTGTACACGGCTTGGCGCATCCCTCAAGAATTATCAAAGGCAAAAAAGTCTTAATGTGTCTTAAATTCTTTCCGCTTTATATTTATTTGCCTTACCTTTGTGCTAAGCTAATGGCGAAAACGGAATGAAAAAGACTTATCTTTCCCTCGTTTGGGGTATCTTGGTCCTGACTTCGTGCGCTGAGCAGTATCTGGTGAACGGCTCATCCACGATTGGGAATCTGGAAGGTAAGACCTTGTATCTGAAAGTGTTCCAGAATGACGACATGTGCACGATAGACTCGTCGAAGGTCATTCATGGGCGCTTCTCTTTCAAGGGCATTATGGATTCCGTCATGATGGCCAACCTCTTTTTAGGGAACCAGAGCGTGATGCCCCTTGTGCTGGAGACGGGTGAGGTGAAGATGAAACTCAACGAAATGGACCAGTCCGCCACTGGAACTCCCCTCAACGACAGCCTCAACTCGTTCATCCTCAAGAAAGTTCAGCTCGATGCGCGCCTGGCAGAACTGCCCCACAAGGAGAGCCAGATGATCATGGATGGCATGGATCACGATGAAATCCTGCGTCAACTGAACAGGGAGAGCGCACAGTTGTCTGCTGAGAACGACCGCCTGGTGACGCGTTTCATCACGACTAATTATAATAATGTATTGGGCCCTGGTATCTTCATGATCATGACCAGCTCATTCAAGTATCCTATCCTGAATCCCCAGATAGACGAGATATTGTCTCAGGCAACTCCCTACTTCCGCAACCATCCTTACGTGAAGGAATACGTGAAGGCTGCCAACGAGAACATGGAGAAGATACATGCTGGGGAAGCCGTCCAAGAATAAGCATCAGCCTCTCAGCACCATGGTTCAAGACACATCCAACAACACATCTCAGCGTCCACAACGGCAGGAAAAGGGAAAGGCCGCAACGTGTCTCTCTCGCCTGTCGACGTTTTTCTATCGCCTTTATCAAATCTTCATTGCTGCGCCTGTTCTGCTCGTATGCACCATCCTCTGCGCTGTGGTCACCATCATCGGCTCTGCCATTGGAGGGGCGCATTTCTGGGGATACTATCCTGCCATGATTTGGAGCCGCCTGATGTGCTGGGTGATGCTCCTCCCAGTACGTGTTGAGGGCGATGAGCTGGTGGACAGGAAGACTTCCTACGTCTTCGTGGCGAACCATCAGGGACCTTACGACATTTTCCTCATTTATGGTTTCTTGGGGCGCAATTTCAAGTGGATGATGAAGAAATCGCTGATGAATATTCCGCTGGTGGGACGCGCTTGTCGAAGCGCTGGGCATATCTCAGTGGACAAGAGTGGTCCCAAGGCCATCCATCACACCTATGAGCAGGGACGGAAAGTCCTGCGCAACGGCATCTCCCTCATGGTTTTCCCTGAAGGAAGCCGCACGTTCACTGGACACATGGGATTCTTCCGTCGTGGAGCTTTCCAGTTGGCCGATGAGCTTCGCCTCCCTGTCGTGCCTGTCACCATCGATGGAAGCTTCGATGTCCTGCCTCGTCAGCGTGGCTTCAATTTCGTCACGTGGCATCCCCTGCGACTGGTCATCCACAGCCCTATCTATCCTGAGGCAAGCGGCCCTGAGGAAGTGAAGCGCGTCATGCAGACCAGTTACGACATCATCATGAAGGACCTTCCTGAGAAGTATCAAGGCATGGTGGAGAATCCTGACCAATGATCCATACCCAACATTCTCATATCCGCGAGGTAGCCAGCTACGTCAACTGGCTGTACTTCTTTCATTCATGGGGCTTCCCTGCCACCTTTGGCAGCATTACTCGCGTGCATGGGTGCCAGGCGTGTTGGCAGCAATGGGCACAATCGTTCCCACCAGCTGAGCAACCTCGTGCGCAGGAGGCCATGAGGCTTTTCGAGGATGCCCATGCGATGCTCAACCATCTCGACCAGTTGGGCTACATGTCGCATTTCCGCGTGGCACTCCTGCAGGCAAATTCGGATGGCGATGATATTCTCCTGCCTGACGGCATCGTTTTCCCCCTGCTGCGCCAGCAGAAGTGTCTCGATGGACCTTGCCTCTGCCTGTCTGACTTCATCCGTCCTGCCTCGCAAGGCATTCCTGACCAGCTGGGACTCTTTGTGAGCACAGTGGACCACGAGGTCGAGGAACTCTTCCCAGACGATTCTTACCGCCATCTTCTTTGCCAGACACTTGCTGACCGTCTGGCGGAAGCTACGGCTGAGAGAGGTCATCAGATGGTGAGGCGCGAGTGGTGGGGCTATGCGCCTGACGAGCATCTCTCCATCGAAGAGCTTTTCCAGGAACGCTACGTAGGGAAGCGGCCTGCTGTGGGATACCCCAGCTTGCCTGACCAAAGCTTAAATTTCATCTTGTCTGACGTGTTGGATTTCCCCTCTCTTGGCGTCTCTCTGACAGAGCATGGAGCCATGATGCCTCATGCCACCACGAGCGGCCTTATCCTGTCTCATCCAGCCTCCCGCCATTTCTCAGTAGGAAAGATTGGGCATGACCAGTTCCTGGACTATGCGCGACGTCGTGGCGTAAGTCCTGAGTGGTTGAAGCCTTTCCTGGCAAACTTGGAATAGGAAGTCCCTCACCTCCTGAAAAGGACAGGAGCGCCGTGTACTCTCACGTCCACTTGCTTTCCATCCCACACTCGACAACCATTCACCCATGTGGAAAGGACACTCCAATGGAAGAGGTCGCCCATGCGTGGACTCCAGCCGCATCGGCTCTGAATGCATTCTGGAACGAGTTTCCAGGGCGATTCATTACGTCGCACGAGGACGAGATCTGCCCAGTAGCCCTCGCGGATGAAACCTCGCTGGCTGATTTGGAAGAGTTCCGCAGGGTGGTGGCACATGAGCTGCACCATCCGCTCCAGCGTGAGAACCCGTTCATCCACCAGTTGAAGCATACTGACCAAGCTGAACTGCACCATAGGCATTCCGCTCATGGCTCGACAGGCTCCTCCTTCTTTCTCGCTGGGCAAATGGGGTGCATGGTCTGTGGCCACACATCGGATACGTCCATCGCTGAGGGCACCTCGCAAGGCTTCGCGGTCTGCATCCGTCTTGATGGCAGGATTGCACTTGATGAGGCTTCCCAGTCGAGGATAGTCAGCATCAGAGTAGAGCAAATGGGGCACGCAGGCCTCTGCCGTAATCTGGTCGTCGTTGGGCTGGAAGAGAGCCAATTCGCGTGCTGTGCTGATGTGTGCCACATGAAGGCGTGCGCCTGTCTCTCGTGCCAGTCGAACAGCCAGTTCTGTGCTAAGAAAACATGCCTCAGCATCGCGGATTTCAGGGTGATGCTCGACGGCAGGGTCTGGTCCATAGCGCTCCTTTGCTTGCGCCATACGCCGATTGATGCGAGTCGTGTCCTCGCAATGTGTCATGATGGGGAGAGGAACGTGTTGAAAGATGCGACGCAACTGGTTGTCATCATCCACGAGCATGTTTCCTGTACTGCTTCCCATGAAAAGTTTGATGGCAGGTGTGCGGTGAGGATCAGCATGGAGAATCTCGTCGAGGTTGTCGTTGGTGGCTCCCAAGTAGAAAGCGTAGTTGACGTGGCATTTCTCTGCACCTATTCTGTAGCGTTCCTCCAGCAGAGAGAGGGTGGTGGTCTGGGGAACGACATTGGGCATGTCAAGGACAGTGGTCACTCCTCCCGCTGCTGCAGCGCGTGTCTCTGTCTCCATATCCCCTTTGGCGGTCAAGCCTGGGTCGCGCATGTGAACGTGTTCGTCGATGATGCCTGGCAGGAGGAGACATCCCTGCGCTTCCATCTCTTCCTCTCCCTCGAGATGAATTTCCTGGTCGTGGGAAATGCTGGCGATGCGTCCCTCGCGAATGAGGAGAGAGCCCGTAAAGCGTTCTCCCTCGTTGATGATTGTGGCGTGCTGGATGATCATTTCCTGCCGCGTATCTTGCTCAGACGCAATTTTATCACCCCAAAGAGAGCTTCGCTGAAGATGCCTCCACTCATTTTGCTGGTGCCCAGCTCGCGATTGATGAAGATGACTGGCACTTCCTTCACGCGGAATCCAAGCTGTAGGGATGTGTACTTCATCTCGATCTGGAAGGCATAGCCTTTGAATCGTATGTGGCTGAGGTCGATAGTCTCGAGGACATTCCGCTTGTAGCAGACGAATCCGGCAGTAGTGTCGCGCAGCTTGATGCCAAGAATCATGCGTACGTATGCTGAGGCGTAGTAGCTCATCAGAATGCGTCCAATGGGCCAGTTGACCACATTCACCCCACTGATGTAGCGGGAGCCCACACTGACGTCATATCCCTCGTCGTGGCAGGCGGCGTAAAGGCGTGGCAGGTCGTTGGGGTTGTGGCTGAAGTCGGCATCCATCTCGAAGATGTAGTCGTACTTTTGCTCGATGGCCCACTCGAAGCCGCGGATGTAGGCGGTACCTAATCCAAGTTTGCCTTCGCGCTCGATGAGGAAGAGGCGGTCGCGGAACTCTGCTTCCATCAGACTCTTCACGATCTGGGCTGTGCCGTCAGGACTTCCATCGTCGATAACCAGCACATTGAATTCCTTAGGGAGGGAGGTGACGGCACGAATGATGGCCTCGATGTTCTCCTTCTCGTTGTAGGTGGGGATGATAACAATACTGTCGCTGCGCATATATTTTTCACTAATTGCATAGCAAAGATAATTCAATCCGCAGGAATACCAAAATAATCTGTCCACTTTTTTGTGGCACATGGAAAATAAATTGTAATTTTGCGCCTGAAACGTCACTCTAAAACATCGCAAGACAGATGCAACAGCAGAAAATCATTATTTTGGATTTTGGTTCACAGACAACTCAGCTGATTGGACGCAGAGTTCGTGAACTGGATACTTTCTGTGAGATTCTTCCTTACAACAGGATGCCACTCGATGACCCAAGCGTTATTGGTGTGATTCTGAGTGGAAGTCCATACAGCGTGTATGACCCAGAGGCCTTCCAGGTGGACTTGAGCCAGATTCGTGGAAAGTATCCTATCCTGGGCATCTGCTATGGAGCGCAGTACATGAGTCACAAACTGGGTGGGCGCGTGGAACCTGCTGGCAGCCGTGAGTACGGGCGGCAGAACCTGACCACTATCGATAGGGAGAATCCTCTCTTTCGAGGTTTCCATCCAGGCTCGCAAGTGTGGATGAGTCATGGAGACACCATTACTGCCATCCCCACAGGTTTCCATTGCATAGCCAGCACAGAGACGGTGCGCTATGCTGCTTATCAGGCTGGAGGAGGAGAGAGACTGTGGGGCGTGCAGTTCCATCCAGAGGTCTTCCATAGTGTGGAGGGAAGCCTGCTGCTGAGGAATTTCGTGGTGGACATCTGCGGCAGCCGTCAGGATTGGAGTGCAGACAGTTTCGTGGATGCCACAGTGGCAGAGATACGCCAGCAGGTGGGAAACGATCGCGTCATTCTGGGTCTCTCAGGCGGCGTGGACAGCAGCGTCTGTGCCGTTCTGCTCAATCGTGCCATCGGCCAACGGCTCACCTGCATCTTCGTCAATCATGGAATGCTGCGCAAGAACGAGTTCTCTGATGTGATGCATGACTATAAGTGTCTGGGCTTGAACGTAGTGGGCGTGGATGCCAGCGAGAAGTTCCTGGGCGACTTGGCAGGAGTGGTCGACCCTGAGCAGAAACGAAAGATCATTGGCCGCGACTTCGTGGAGGTCTTCAATGCTGAGGCAAAGAAGATAACGGACGCCAGATGGCTGGCTCAGGGAACCATCTATCCTGATCGCATCGAGAGTCTCAACATCACAGGCAAAGTCATCAAGAGCCACCATAATGTGGGAGGTCTTCCCAAGGAGATGAATCTGCAGCTCTGCGAGCCCCTGAAGTGGCTCTTCAAGGATGAAGTGCGGCGTGTGGGCCGCTCCTTAGGAATGCCTGAGCACCTCATTACGCGCCATCCCTTCCCAGGTCCAGGCTTGGCGGTCCGTATCTTGGGAGACATTACCCGCGATAAGGTGCGCATCCTGCAGGAAGCAGACGACATCTACATCCGTGCCCTGAAGCAATACAAAACCCGCCTGAGCGGAGAGGAGGCGCGACGTGTGCTGGCTGCAGGAGTACCCATCGACATGAAGGATGGAGAGATTGAAGTGAGCCTCTACGACCAGATCTGGCAGGCAGGCGTCACCTTGCTCAGCAACGTGAGAAGTGTGGGAGTGATGGGCGATGAGCGTACTTATGAGCATCCCATTGCCCTCAGAGCTGTCACCAGTACTGATGCGATGACGGCCGACTGGGCTCGTCTGCCTTACGACTTCATGGCCAATGTGTCCAACGAAATCATCAATAAGGTAAAAGGCGTGAATCGCGTCTGCTACGACATCTCCTCCAAACCTCCCTCGACTATCGAGTGGGAATAGGATTTTCCATCAAGAATCTGCTATTTGTCAATATTTCGGAAAACGGATTTTCAGTTTGGATTCTGTTTCCTGTGCTGTATTTGATTTTGATTTCAGACGTTGTCTCTTTGGTTGCAACGTTTAATTCGATGTGTAACTTAAGTGTCATTGAATCAGGTTGTTAGCAATATTTTTCTCTTCTTTCCTTATCCTGCCTATCAAACAACGTGTCGTCTTTGGGTTTTCAACGTGTTGTCTTTGCAATTTCAACACGTTCTTTTCCCCGTTTCAACACGTTGAAATCTTGAGCGCATCGTGTTGTACCCTGAAAGCTATTGCCTGACGTCGTATGCTTTTACTTGTTGTTGGGCTGCTTGGGTTTAATTCTGTCATGAATTTTTACCTAAAACAAGGATTCTGGCAGGATGATATCAGATTTCGACTGACGCATTATATTTGCTGGTGTCGAAATTCTTGCGCTCCAGTGGGTGCTCAGGCGCAGGCGGAAGTCTTTCACTCGGAAAAGTTCAAACAAGTTTGACTTTTCGCTCGTTTATTCGTAATTTTGCAGGGAAGAAATGGTTTATGTCTGAATAGAAAGGAAGAATATGAAACTGGAAGTTTGTTGCGCTGATTTGGTCAGTTTGCGTGCCGCTGTGGAGGGTGGGGCGCATCGAGTGGAACTTTGTCAGGCTTTGGGGCTGGACGGGTTGACTCCCTCGACAGGTATGATAGAGATGGCTGTGGAGAGCGGAATCGTCGTGCATGTGCTGATTCGTCCTCGCGAGGGAAACTTTGTCTACGGTCAGGACGAGGTGGAATGCATGGCGCGTGATATCCGTATGGCTCGCTCGCTGGGTGCGCATGGAGTAGTGATTGGCGCCCTGACGGAAGAGGGAGACATCGATGTGGCAACGTGTCAGCGGCTGGTGGATGAGGCAGGAGAGATGCGCATTACTTTCCATCGTGCCTTCGATGTGTGTCGCGACCCCTTGAGAGCTTTCGAGCAGATTGTTTCCTTGGGATGCGACCGCCTGCTGACTTCAGGACACGAACGAACTGCTGAGGAAGGAATCCCCTTGATACGCCAACTGGTCGATATGCGGAAGACGACACGTCGTGGCGAGGAATTCATCGTGATGCCTGGCTCAGGTGTAAACGTCGAGAATGCTGCCCGCATTCTAAAAGAAACGGGAGCCAAAGAAATCCATGGCTCCCTGAGAAAAGATGGCCATACCGACGTGGGGATGGTCAGAAGTGTAGTCGCTACAATTTCCTGATTACCTGCAAGAGTTGTTCGCCCAATCCGATGGTGTAGCCTTGGCTGCTCCATACGATGCGGTTGAACGTGTCAGCCATAAAGATGATGGGCAGCTCATCGCCCTTCACCAGTTTGTTATGCATCAGGGCATCGGCTGTATTCTTGCTGGCGACGCCAAACGTCACGTTGGCAGGCAGGTTTGGAAAATCCTTGGCTTGGAACGTGTCGGCTTCCTCCTGATTAGGGAAGAGGAGGACAATCGTGCGTCCCCATTGCTCCAGTTGGGGAGCTACGGCAGCCAGGTCACGAAGAACGTGGTTGGAAGGTTCGTGGTTGCTTCGAATGAGGCCTATCACGAAGTATCCTCGCCCAGTAGTCTTCAGGACGGAAGTCTCGTTGCCCGCCATCGTGTTGAAGAGCGACTCGCTATCGAAGTTGCCCAGCACCCTGAGTTCATCCTTGTCGTTTCGCAGGATGAGTGGCACGCTGGCCGTTTGGTTGGCCTGGATGGGGAAGAACTCCAAGTGGGCCAAGACGCCTCCGTTGGCGAGGCGCGTCCCTGTAACCAGAAGATATTGTCCAGCGCTCATCGATGTGGCGTCCTTGAAGGTACTCTTCCATGTGGCTTCCTCAGGGAACTCCTGAAGTTGAGGACGACCTTCCTGCATGAGAGAGATGGAGAAGTGGCTGTAATAGGCAGGATTCTGCTGAACTTCCGTGTTGGTGTATGCCAGAAGAAGGTTGCCTTGAGGCTCTTGTTCCTGTTTCTCCTCCTCGAAGAACACATCGTGCCAATTAGAGCTGAAATCTGCCCACTGGACTTTGCCAGTCACCTCGTCTATGCGCGAGAAGATGCCAATGCTACGTGCTGCTGCTACGAAGAAAATGTCGCGGCTGTGGCGGTCAGTCACTCGATTGCGATAGACTCCAACAGGACTCATGCACAGGAGTTGAGGATTGCGGCTGTCGTCCACTGTGATGCTGTCGCGTGTCCACTGAATCAGTTTGCTCACTTCTCCCATTCCAGAGAAAGCCTGCTTGAGGGTAGCGCGGTAGGGAGTGAGCATCTCGTTGCTGATGCGTGGAGCCAGGACATAGTCTTTCCACAGGGGATGATGGACGAAGATAGTCTGTGTGGCAGCATCCTTGAGCACATCCATGCTGACATCTGAGAGATCTTTGTCGTTGAGCGTGAGGACAACATCTCCTGAGCGATTGCTGGAAGACCGGCTTTGCTGGAATTCCTGTATGGTCTTCCAATTGGAACGGGCACGCAACTCAGGCATTGATTCATAGAAGATTTTGCTGGCTTCCTCGTCGCCCTCTTGGTTTTCGTCTTTGAACTGTAGTTGTGCGAAGTTCTCCTTCATATAAGCATTTCGGATGCTGTCCTCTTGGGCCAGTCTCCGTTTGTTGCATTCAATCTGTTCCTCCGTTTGGTCAGGGATGTTCTTGTGTTCAGATGGAGGGGTAAATTCCAAGTCGAAACTGCCGCTGAAGGACTCGTCATAGGTTAAGACAACGGTCACAGTATCCTGCGTTCCCACACTGGCTTTCTGGAATCCAAAGCGATTCTTTTGGCTTGCCCATACGAGCAGGTCGCCCAATCCACTGGTCAGGAAAGTAGTTCCCTGACTATCCGTTTCCTTGGTGACGAGGGGATAGAACTCTCCATAATTGTAGAGTCGGAAATCCACAATGGCAGAAGGGACCGCTTTTCCCTCAGAGTCTTCCACCTTGACAATCAGTTTGCTGACAGGCGCATAGTTTTCTGTGACGTTGATTTCCGTGTAGCAGGCATTGCGGCTTACCACTTCCTCAGGTCCATCGTAGTTTCCAAAAACCTTGGTGTGCATGAGCATACCTCGGCTGGCAGGTGCGTTGAACCATCCCAGATCCAGTACTGCCTCAGGTTCGCAAGCACCAAGGAAGTGCCATTTTCCGTCCACCCAGGCTTCCACCCACGCATGGTTGTCGTCAGTATGCGCCCATCGAGGCGTATATACTTGTCTGGCAGGAATCCCAACGGCACGTAAGGCTGCGACTGTGAAAGTGCTCTCTTCGCCACATCGTCCGATGGCAGTTCTCATCGTCACCAGAGGAGACTTCGTACGGCTGTTGGAAGGTTGGTAGGTGACATGTTCGTGGCACCAGTGATTCACCTCCAAGACAGCGTCATACATATTCAAGTCCTTCACACGATCCTTGAGTTCCTGATAAAGCACGGTTCGTGCATCGTCGAGATTCTCATTGTTGACTCTGACAGGGAGAACAAAGTGCTTCCATTCACGCTCAGGAATCTTTTTTCCCCACGGCATTTCGTGGCGAGCCTGGAGAGTGGACCGCACACAGTTTTCCCAGAATTCACGCGGATAGTCTACGCTATCAGGGAGAGGCATGCTGGCATAGAGGAACTCGAGAGCTTCCTTTTCCTGCTCTTGTTCAGAAGGAGAGCACCCTGATAAAGAAAAAGTAAGGAGCCCCATTGTCAGAAGGGCTCCTTGGAAAAATTTTTTTTTATTCTGCATACATGTTCACGATAAGTTCGCCCAAGAGAGTGTTTGCCCAAGCAAACCAGGAGCGAGTAAACTTAGTGGCATCATCTTTGTTGAAAGACTCATGCATGAATCCTGTTCCACCATCTGTCTTAAGAATCTCTTGCAAGCACCATTCCTGCTCAGCGCGATCCTCAGTGGTGAGAGCCTTCATGACGAGACTCATGGGCCAGGGCTTGTCTAATCCGCAATGAGGGCCTCCAATACCTTCACCTGCCTCGCCACGGAAGAAATAGGGATTGTCCTCGCTCCAGCAGAACTTGCGGGTGTTCTGGTAGATGGGATCGTTGATATCCACTCCACAGAGGTAAGGCATGCACAGCAGGCTGGGAGCATTGGAGTCGTCCATCAGAAGTGCACTTCCGTATCCGTCAACCTCGAAAGCATAGATGTCGCCATATTTGGGATGCTTCACGATGGCGTATTCCTGAATGGCTTTGCTCACTTGGGAAGCCATCTGCTCACACTCGCTTGCCAAAACGGTCTCCTTGTTTACCTTGCGCAAGATAGTGGCGGCTTTGCGGAGAACATCCACTGCAAAGAAATTGCTGGGAATCAGATATGGGAAAATGGTTGAGTCGTCAGAGGGACGGAATGCGCTGGCAATCAAGCCGCAAGCCTTTCCAGGATGACCGTATCCACTGTTGCTGCGTGTGTCGTGATAGGCACGAGTCTCGCGGCGGAAATGATAGGAAGTCTTGATTCCATTCCAGTTTTGCTGTTCACGGAAGGTATCGAGAATGGCCCGCATGACCTTGAGCCACTTCTCGTCGAAAATGCTTTCATCTCCAGTCTGCAGCCAGTATTCGTAGGCAAGGCGCAGGGGGTAGCAGAGAGAATCGATCTCGTACTTGCGCTCGTGAAGTTCCTTCTTCATCTCTGTCTCGTCGCTTTGCCACTCGCCACCTGTTGGTCCCATGTTGAAAGCATTTGCATAGGGGTCAATAAGGATGCAGGCGAACTGACGCTTGATGACACCACGGATGAGATGACGCAGAGGTTCATCCTCTTTCACGTATCGCAAATAGGGCCATACTTGTGCGCCGCTGTCGCGCAGCCACATGGCGTGGATGTCACCCGTATAGACAAACGTATCGTCGTCCCCATCGGCGTTGCTGTAGTGAACAGTTGTGTCGAGCGTGTTGGGGAAACAGTTCTGGAACATCCAAAAGAGTTTGGGGTTGATGGCAGTGAGTTTGCTCTTCAATGCTTCTATCTGGCGCTCTACAGCTTCACTGCGGAACAGACGGTCTTTTTCAGCAGGACGGAGATCAGGAATGGTACTCTGCACAGCTACCTGATTCTTTCGTGCTTCAGGATCGGACATCTCGTTAAGGGGGGAACTGTTGGCCACCAAAGGCGCACACATCAGCAGGGAAAAGAGAATCTTCTTCATGTTTCTATTGTTTGTTTAATGGGAATTCGTTTATTTCTCACTCATATAGACATCCAGCGTACCGCCATCCATGATTTCCTGATGGGTGATGTAGGTTCTTTTCAGCTGTTTTCCATTGAGCACATATTTCTTTACATAAATAGCCTTGTCGCTACCGCCGTGAGTGCGAATGGTGAAGGTCTTGTCGCCAAGCAAAGGAATGGTGGCTTCTTCCACAATGGGAGAACCAAGTTGATACGTTCCTCCACAAGGTTCAACCTGATAGAATCCAAGAGCTGACAGGATGTACCAAGCCGACATTTGTCCCACGTCCTCATTGCCACAAAGTCCTGCAGGCTGGTCTGTGTAGAGTTCGTCCATCACGTAGCGTACCCATTTTTGGGTTTTCTTGGGTTGGCCTACATAGTTGTACATGTATAGGACATGGTGGCTGGGCTCATTGCCATGAGCATACTGACCCACCAGACCTGAAATGTCAGGAGCATGATTATCGCCCAGGTCACTGTCGGCTGACAGCAAGTCATCCAGTCGCTGATCCAAAGCCTTTGCGCCTCCCATCAGGTTGGCTAAGCCAAGTACGTCATGAGGAACCAGGAAGATATACTGGAAGGGATTGCCTTCCGTATAATCACTCGTCTGCTGGTTCAGGTTGAAGTTGGCAGGCAAAGGACGGAAATTGCCCTGCATATCCAGAGCGCGCATGCAGCGTGCTTTTTCATCCCATAGTTTCTTGTAGTTGAGGCTCAGTTCATAGAACCTTACACTATCCTCCTTGTGCCCTAACTTGCCGGCTACTTGTGCGGCAGCCCATGATGCAATGTAGTATTCCATGCTTTTGGCTACCGTCTCATTCTCGCGTCCATCATAGGGTAAGTAACCCAGCTCAGCCAGATAATCCTTGCCACGCAAAGGAACACGTCGGTTGGGAGAGAACTCAGTGGGCAACATGCTGGCTTTGATGGCATTGTAAGCTTCCTCCACATCCATATCGCCCATTTCATCCTTCATGATTATGTCAGCCAGGACGGATACACCAGGTTCACCCACCATGCAGTAAGTATCGTTGCTTACCAGATGCCATACGGGCAATTCACCATGCTCTTTGTAGATAGCCATCATGGTCTTGGCGTAAGAACGCATACGATCTGGCATGATGATGGTGGCCAGAGGGTGAGCAGCACGATAAGTGTCCCAAAGGCTCCAGGTGGTAAGTGTCTCATAATCAGCACCACGGTGGATCTTCAGGTCTGAGCCCATGTAATCGCCTGTAAAGTCACACCACACCTGAGGTGCCACCATATAATGGTACATAGCGGTGTAGAAGATGCGGCTCTCGCGTTCAGTACGGAATTTTGCCTGCACGCGTGCAAGCTGGGTATTCCATGCTTCATCAGCAGCTTTCCTCACTTCCTCGAAATCCCAGAAACGGTTTTCCATGTTCATGTTAAGCAACGCGTTGGCCTCGCTGGTAGGAGAGATGGCTACCTTTGCCATGATTTTATCGCCAGGCCCTACCTCAAAGGTTGCCTCGCCATAGCGTGCCTCAGTGTCTTCGCAAAGCCAGTTATGAATGGGTTGATTGAAGCGGATGCAGAAGAACACTCGCTGGTCGGCTGCCCAACCGTTGCTGCGACGGTATCCCATGAGCGTAAACTCATCCACTGGCACCACGCGAGTCTCGCGAGCTTCACCTCCTACTGCATTCTCCAGGTCGATGGTGATACGGGCATTGTTGCTTCCTTTTGGGAAGGTGAAGCGATACATCGCAGTACGGCAGGTAGCGGTCACTTCAGCACGGATGCCGAATTTCTCAAGCAGGACAGAATAGTAGCCAGGTACGGCTTCTTCGTTTTCATGACTATATGCTGAAGCGAGTCCTTCGCGACTCAACTCTTGATCGCCATAGCCTGGCATCAAGGCGACGGAACCAAGATCGCCACACCCTGTTCCGCTCAAATGCATTTGGCCGAAGCCTATAATTTTCTTTCCACTCTCGTGATAACCTGAGCACCAGTCCCATCCTTCCTCTAGTTGAGTGGGGCCAGCATTTACCATTCCAAAAGGAACATTGGCACCCATGAACACATGCCCGTGGTCGCCTGTGCCGATACGAGGATCAACATACTGAGTCAGATTCTGCCCAAAGGCATACGTGTTAGCCAGCAGTAAAGCGGCTACAGCAAACAGTTTATTTCTCATAAAGTTTCGTTTTGATGTTTCTTTGGGGCAAATTTACATAAAAAAAAGATATGTCCCTCGTATTTTGACATAAAAAAAGAGGCTGTGTACACAGATAATGCACACAGCCTAATCAAGAATTTATCCTAATGGATACGTTTTTTACATCATGCCACCCATGCCTGGGGCACCTGCGGGAAGTTCTGGTTTGTCCTCCTTAGCGTCGCAGATGACACATTCTGTAGCCAAGAACATGCCAGCAATTGATGCTGCATTCTCCAATGCAACGCGTGTCACTTTGGCAGGATCAATGATGCCGCTCTCCTTCAGATTCTCATACTTGTCAGCACGAGCATTGTAGCCGTAGTCACCCTTACCTTGGCGAACTTCATTCACTACTACGCTGCCTTCCAGACCGGCATTCTCCACAATCTGACGCAGAGGTTCCTCGATAGCGCGCTTGATGATGCGGATACCTGTGGTCTCGTCGTCGTTGGCACCTTCCATACCTTCCAATGCTTCCTGGGCACGGATGTAGGCAACGCCGCCACCAGGGATGATACCCTCTTCGATAGCTGCGCGGGTAGCGCACAAAGCATCGTCTACGCGGTCTTTCTTTTCTTTCATTTCAACCTCGCTGGGAGCACCCACATACAGGACTGCTACACCGCCAGACAACTTGGCCAGACGCTCCTGCAGCTTCTCCTTGTCATAGTCGCTTGTGCTGTTGGCAATCTCATTCTTGATCTGGTTGACGCGATCCTTGATCAACTCAGGCTGACCATGACCGTTTACGATGGTAGTGTTGTCCTTCGTGATGGAAACCTTGTCGCAAGATCCCAGCATTTCCAGGGTAGCCTGCTCCAGTTTCAAACCAGTATCCTCGCTGATTACCAAGCCACCAGTCAAAGTGGCAATATCCTGCAGCATAGCCTTGCGGCGGTCACCAAAGCCAGGAGCCTTAACGGCAGCAATCTTCAGCTGACCACGCAGGCGGTTGACAACAAGTGTCGTCAGAGCCTCAGAATCCACATCCTCAGCAATTACCAGCAAAGGACGACCCGTCTGTACGGCAGGTTCCAGAATAGGCAGGAAATCCTTCAGGTTGCTGATCTTCTTGTCATAAATCAAGATGTAAGGATTCTCCATTACACATTCCATCTTCTCTGTATCAGTTACGAAGTAGGGAGAGAGATAGCCACGATCGAACTGCATACCCTCGACAACGCCAATAGTGGTGTCGCGGCCCTTTGCTTCCTCGATGGTGATTACTCCATCTTTGCTCACCTTCTTCATGGCTTCAGCCAGCAGCTTGCCGATCTCAGGATCATTGTTGGCACTTACGGTGGCAACTTGCTCGATCTTGTCGTAGTCGCTACCAACCTGCTCAGACTGTTCCTTGATGCTCTCTACAATCTTGGCAACAGCCTTGTCGATACCGCGCTTCAGATCCATTGGATTAGCACCAGCAGCCACATTGCGCAGACCTTCGCGAACGATAGCCTGAGCCAATACGGTAGCAGTAGTTGTTCCATCGCCAGCGTCATCACCTGTCTTGCTAGCAACACTCTTAACGAGTTGCGCACCAGCATTCAGGAAATGATCTGCAAGCTCAATTTCCTTAGCTACGGTCACACCATCCTTGGTGATTTGGGGAGCACCAAACTTCTTCTCGATAATCACGTTACGACCTTTGGGACCCAGTGTCACTTTCACTGCGTTTGCCAACTGATCCACGCCCTGCTTCATTTGTTCGCGGGCTTCAATATTGAATTTAATTTCTTTAGCCATTTTCTTATGAATTATGAATGTTGATTATTTCAGAATTGCCACTACATCATTCTGACGCATGATCAGGAACTTCTTGCCTTCGTGTTCCAGCTCAGTGCCAGCATACTTGCCATAAAGGACAATGTCGCCCTCTTTCAATACCATCTCTTCATCTTTGGTGCCACTACCAACTGCAACAATGGTACCCTGAAGGGGTTTCTCTTTTGCTGTATCAGGAATAATGATACCACCAACGGTCTTAGTCTCTGCGGGAGCGGGCTCGATAAGCACGCGGTCGCCTAATGGTTTAATGCTCATAATTTGTTTCTTTAAGTTTGAACGTTTATAATTGATAATAAGTTTCTGCCTTATTCCTACTAAGCATGTGCCAAACTGTGGTATGCGCCATTTTGTCAGTCCCCTATGACATATTTTTGTTCATTTTGTCGGTTCGTAGTTTATTTTTTGCTATCTTTGTGCGGAGATAGACTCTCTCTAATGGAATATGCGTACGGGTTTTGACATGAAAACAGCACTCACGTATCTCGTCATCTTAGGAATGGTAATTCTGATTCTCAGTTTGATTCCCATTCGGTCCGATCAAGTGTGGGAGCCTGCTGTCATCATTCCCATTACAGCAATCCTCTTTACCTTGCTTATTTATTTGTTGTGCGAGATTGCGTGCACAGGCGAGCGTCCTGCATGGATTTTTTTCACGGCTTTTTTCATGTTGGTGTTCTTTCCAGGAGCGTTCACGTTCTTCCAACTGGATGAAGCTTCTGTGATTGAGTTGGGCTCGCAATGTATAGTCCCTTTCTTCATAGGTCAATACAATCGGGTCAGTCAACGTGAGTTCCGTCGATGGTACATGCTGATGCTTTTGATGGGTATCTTCTGCAGTTATACCCACGATGGAATCACCATACCGTTGTGTGCAGGTTTCATTTGTATGGCCTTCCTTAACCGCGATCGCTTCTTCCGCTCTGGCTGTTGGCCGATGGTGGTAGGATTCCTCATTGGCACTGGCATCAGCGTGTGGCAAGCTTACAACAAAGGCATTTCGGAACCTCCTTCCGATATCGAGACACTCACCTCGCGCGCTACGATGGCTTTTCAAATCCTTTGGGACACCAAGGTTTTTCTTCTTTCTGTCGCCCTGACAGGTTATCTCTCCCTTTCCCTTTGGGGGCGAAAGCTGCTTCTGCAAACGGCTCGTGACCAATCGTTGTTGACCTGTTGCGCTGTCTTTTCCGTTTGCACTCTTCCCTTTGCGCCCTTGGGACTCGAGAATGCTGTCACAGGAGTTTGCTTCTTTGCCATGATGTGGGTTCTTTGTGTGGGGCGCAGTATGGCACTCAGATTTAATAAGCGACAAAACGACAAACAAACAATAAAACATAATCAAGATGAGATTGAAATCTAAATTCTGTATGGCTTTTGCCCTACTGTCCATGATGGGGACGCCCCAAATGGTTTTGGCAGACTCTGCCGACCGCTTGTCAGCTGATTTTCAAAAGCTTCCAGACAGCCAGCGGATAGCTGTCTATTGGTACTGGATGTCCGACAATATCTCTGTCAGCGGAGTCCAGCATGACCTGGAAGCCATGAAGGAAAAGGGCATCACTCGTGCCTACATTGGCAACATCTGGCAGGACGATGTGAAGCCAGGTAAAGTGAAAGTGATGACTGACGAGTGGTGGAAGGTGATGCATGCTGCACTTAAGCGTGCCAGTGAATTGGATATAGAGATAGGTATATTCAATTGTCCTGGTTGGAGCCAGTCAGGAGGTCCCTGGGTACAGCCCCAGCAGGCTATGCGATACCTTGCCAGCCAGAGCGTGAAGGTGAAGGGTGATGGACGTGTTCAGACCATCAAGCTGCCATCTTTGGGAAAGGATGCGAAGGATGTCCGTGTGTTGGCGGTTCCTGACCTATCTGATCAGTTCCATCCCACTACGGCTCAATTGCAGAAGAAAGCTAACGAGGATTTGGTTCAGGAGATAGATTTGGGGACAGAGCGCACTGTGCGAAGCATCACGTTCCGTAGTGATTCCTATCTCTTGACGGATGCCGTCATCGAGGCTAAGGTGGGGAATGAATTCAAGCATCTCAAGACCGTGCATCTCGACCGCACAAACCACGCCCTCAACGTTGGTTTCCATCCTCATGCTCCCATCGCTGTCAGCCTGCCTGATACTCAGACCTCTCAGGTGCGTGTGACATGCAAAGGAGGACCTCGTGATTGCACCTTTACGGCTGTTGTGAGCGATGAGCCTTGTGTGGAGCGGTTCGAGGAGAAATCGCTGGGCAAGATGTTCCAGACTCCATTGCCTATGTGGGGAGAATACATGTGGCCTACTCAGCCGGAACCTCAGGGCAGCAATCTGTTGGTTTCTGAGAGTCAGGTACAGGATCTGACTTCTCTGCTCAAGGCAGATGGCTCTCTTGCCTGGAAGGCTCCCAAGGGCCAGTGGACCATCCTGCGTACAGGGATGCTGCCTACGGGCGTCACCAACGCTCCAGCTTCTCGTGAGGCAACGGGCTTGGAGGTCGACAAGATGAGTCGCGAGCATGTGGCAAGCCATTTCGATGCCTTCCTGGGCGAGTTGCTGCGCCGTATTCCGGCTGAGGACCGTACCAGTTTCAAGGTTGTGGTAGAGGACAGCTACGAGACTGGCGGCCAGAACTGGACAGATGATATGATAGAGAGTTTCCAGAAGCGGTATGGCTACGATCCTGTGCCTTATATTCCTACGCTTTACGGTCAGGTGATTGGGTCTCAGGACAAGACGGAGCGTTTCCTTTGGGACCTTCGTCGACTGATAGCCGACCGTGTGGCTTATGATTATGTGGGAGGCTTGCGTCAGATCAGTAACCAGCATGGTCTCACCACATGGCTCGAGTGTTATGGCCATTGGGGATTCCCCAGCGAGTTCCTGATGTATGGTGGCCAGAGTGACGAGGTAGGCGGTGAGTTCTGGAGCGAGGGCTCTTTGGGCGACATCGAGAATCGTGCTGCCAGTTCTTGTGCCCATATCTATGGGAAGCAGAAAGTCTGGGCAGAGTCCTGCACGGCGGGAGGTCCTGGTTTCAGCCGTTATCCCTATGTCATGAAGCAGCGTACCGACCGCTTCTTTACGGAAGGAATCAATGCCACGTTGCTCCACCTCTTTATTGAGCAGCCTGACGAGACCACCTTCCCTGGCATCAGCGCAGGTTTCGGCAATGAGTTCAACCGCAAGAACGTATGGTGGGAACACATGGACCTGTTCTCGGATTATCTGCGTCGATGCAACCTGATGCTTCAGCAGGGTCGATACGTGGCCGACATTGCTTACTACATCGGCGAGGATGCTCCCAAGATGACAGGTGCCGTGAATCCCCCTCTCCCTCGCGGCTACAGCTTCGACTACATCAATGCAGAGATCATTGCTCAGTCCACTGTTCAGGGTGGCAAGCTCGTCCTGCCTTGCGGAATGGAGTATCGTGTGCTCGTCTTGCCTAAGCAGAACACGATGCGTCCTGAGGTCATCAGGAAGATTTCTTCCCTCGTTCAGCAGGGATTGGTTGTGGTGGGTCCTCGGCCTACCGCCTCTCCTTCTCTCCAGGATTATCCCAATGCCGACCAGGAGGTTCAGCAGCTGGCTCAGAAGATGTGGGTAGGTGGAACGTACGGCAAGGGTCGAGTGTTCCCTGATGGGACAAAGCTCAAGGAAATCATGGACGGGCTCCATCTCGTCCCTGACTGCCTTGTGGATCCTCAGCAGCCTGTGCAGTTCATCCACCGCACGTTGGGCAATCGTGAGATTTATTTCCTCAGCAATCAGAGCGAGAACGAGATTGCCTTTGATGCCGAGTTCCGTGTGACAGGCCTCAAGCCAGAGCTATGGAATCCCGTTTCTGCTGAGCAGCGCGCCCTGCCTCAGTTCGACGACAATGGGCTGTTCACCACCGTTCCCATCAAGTTGGCTGCCAACGAGAGCACCTTCATCGTGTTCCAGTCCACCCAGCGCCCCACGCAGGCTCGCGAGAACTATCCCCAGCCTACTACGGTAGCTGTTGTTTCCTCCCCCTGGACCGTCACGTTCCAAAGCGAGCGTCGTGGTCCTCAGGGTCCTCAGACATTCCAGGAGCTGACCGACTGGACGAAGTCCGACAACGAAGCCATCCGCTATTATTCAGGTATCGCACAGTACGAGAACACCCTCTCTCTGCCCACCTTGCCCCCCAGTCCCTTATATCTCAACCTGGGGCGTGTCATGGTGATGGGTAAAGTCTATGTCAATGATCAGTACGTGGGTGGAGTTTGGACCTATCCCTATCAGGTGAATGTCAGCAATTATCTGCGTCAGGGCGACAACAAGATTCGCGTGGAGGTTGTCAATAACTGGATGAATCGTCTGATTGGTGACCAGCGTCTGCCTGAATCTCAACGCAAGACATGGACCAGCGTGAACCCATGGAATGCTCAGAGTACCCTCCAGCCCTCAGGTCTTCTGGGGCCTGTCAAGCTGATAAAGTTCTGATTCAGGGTTTCAAACGCTTTAGTAGTTAAGCCGATACTGTTTACCAGTCATCGTTATCGTCATCGTCATCGTCACGATTGGCAGCTGGGAGAATTCCCAGCTTGCCAATCGTGTACCCTTTCTTCTTTGCTATTCTCTTTAATATCAGTTCCATAGTTATTGATTTTGCAAATGTAACAGTGTAACAGTGTAACAGTGTAACAGTGTAAAATTAAAGCATCAAACAATCTGTTTTGCGGTAGATAGCTTTACGGGTCTTGCCTACCTGAATTTCACGTACTTTCTCCACCAAATGGTCATCCATTAGCCTGTTTACCCTAACTCGTGCAACATTTTCATTGCTCAGCTGGAAGCATCGCATGACATCCTCTGTCGTGAACTCCTCAGGCAGACGGTTGAAAGCCTCAATGGTGCGTTGGCGGTGCTGCACGTTCATAGCAGCCTCCTTCGTCTTGTTGTCGAAGTAGTTCTCAGCCATTGCGCCAAAGTAGTATCGCTGGCAGGCGAACTGGATATTGGCAAGGAGTTCTGCCAGACGCCAGTCCGTCTCGTCCGTTGCGAACTTGCCGCACCAGTATTCGCCATCTTTCTGCATCCTGTCCCAATGGCGCATCACCACGAAGGGAGCAGCGAAGTTCAGGGCGTGGTAGGCGCAGCGTTTCAGCAGCATCTCGTCTGCCTTCGAGTCATTCTCTTGGGCGTCCATCATGCGGCGTGCCGTCCAGTCGTAGAGCTCATCCACCAGGTTCTCCACTGAGAGCTCTCCCTTCATCCTGTCCAGTTTCCTTGCCCACTCCACCAGCCGCTCGTCGCTCTCGAGGTCGATTGCGCTCTCGCGCTCGATCATCTCGAAGTTGGTGGAAGGCAGGGGGATGACCGTCAGGCGTGTGGCGAGTCCTGAGCCGAAGTTCTGGTCGTTGACCTTCTTCTTCAGGGCGATGGGTGTGCCTGTGTAGATGAAGTTCCATGTCACGTTGAAGTCCTGCATGACGCTGTCCACGTTGGAGTAGGCCTGTCCGTCCTCCTCGTTGTGGAAGGCTTTCAGCTCCATGCTCTGCTTGTCTATCCATGAGCCTCCCTTCTGCAGGCAGAGCGTGTTGTCCAGCTCTGTGTCGAAGGTCAGCATGTGGAGCTGCATCTTCTCTCCGTTCACGTCCTCGACTGAGTTCACCATGTCCTGGATGAACTGTGCGTTGGAGGTTCTGGCAGGATGCACCCTCACGATGACCTTGGGCTTTGCCGGCTTCTCCTTGTTCGCGCCCTTCATCTTCATCTGCTCGCGGTAGGCGTTGATGGCGGCCTTCCCCACCTTGTCAGCCTCCACGATGGGGGATGCCAGGAGTTTGAACAGCCGTGTGGCAAAGCTCTTTCCGCTGGCTGGGTCGCCAATGATGAGAGCAGAGCAGTTGAGCCGTCTGAGTTCCTCAGGGCGGTGGTAGAAGCGGTAGGTGCAGCGTGTCATGAGCGTCATCATCAGCCCTCCGCCCACGAACAGGGCTGCGGGGTACTGGTTCCTTTTCAGGCCCTTGGTGATGTCCCTGAGGATGGGGTACTCCTCGAAGAGTTCCTCTATCTGCTTGCCCCACACCTCCAGCCGTGGCTCGAGAGTCACGATCTGGGGGTTCTCTTCTGGCTGCTGCTTCCTTGTGGCGCTGTCCGTCACGATTTCATCGTACGTCAATTCCGTTGCCTCCTCTATGGCCTCCAGCATGGCCTTCGAGGGATGCAGGCTGAGGTACTTCTTCTCGCGCTCTGCCATGCGCTGGGCTGCGCTCTCCACCGTCTGGGTCACGTTCTCGTCTCTCTCGCTGATGATCTCCTTCACCCAGGGCTGTGCCCTCACGATGCGCTCCACCTTCTTCTTGTCGCCGTCGAAGAGGATGAGCAGGTCTGAGGCAAGGCGCAGGCTCTCGTTGTGGCGGTTCGAGTCGGCTGCGCAGGGCAGCTTCTTCTCGTAGCGTGCGTCTATGATCTTCTGCACGTCGTGGCCGCGCCAAGTGGTGTCAGCGCCCTTGCCCTCATCGTCATCGTCATCGTCATCGTCATCGTTGCCGTCGTTATCATTCTCAGCGGCCACCTCAGCAGCCACAGTAGCTCCGCTGCGGCCTGCTCTGTAAGCGTCGTTGTACTTCTGTGCGAATTCCTTGTTCTCATAGCTGAATAGTTCCTTGTCGATATAGAGTATGTCTGATTCCTTGCAGATGAAGCTCATGCGGCTGGCGTCCTTGCAGCTCTCGTCCACCTCCACGCCCAGCACCTTTGCCATCGCGTGCTGGTTGTCGATGAGGTTCCCCTTCTTGGCGTCTGCCTTGAAGACGATCTTCAGGCCCTTGCCGGATGGGGTGATGTAGACGAGCAGGATGCCCAGCTGCTTCAGGTCGTGGGCCTTCAGCCAGGAGGTGTAGACCTCCTTGGGGTCGCTCACATGGTCCACGTCCATCACCACGAGTCCTGTCAGGCGTGTGGCTGCCTGCTTGCGCCATGCTCCCTGCAGGCCTGTCCTGGACGTCGTCTCCTCGAAGGTGGACTGGAAGATGAAGGCTGGCAGCTTGCGCTTTAGCGAGGGGTCTCCTGTCTGGCGGAACATGTCTATGTCCTCTGCCCATTGGGTTGCCCTGACGAGCGCATAGAACTGCGCTTCGTCAACGGGCTGTGTGGGATTGAAAAAATTCTTCTGATAGCTGAACATGGTCTTAAAGTGTTTGAAGGTCCGTAATGTAGAATGCGTTCTCGTGGCGGTCGCCGTTCTCGCCCCAGGTCCTGTGTCTCCAGTAGCCCTTCACGAGGTAGGGCACGTTCTGGTAGTACTGGGTCTCGCGGTTCTTCGAGGCGGCATCGCCTGTCATCTCTCCGTAGAAGGTGTCGCCACCCCGTTTCATCGTCACGCCGCGGCTTCTGAAATACTCGCTCGTGCCGTCCTGCTTCTGGTACTGGCGCTCCTGGTATGCGCCCACTGCTGTGATTGTCACTATCTGTTCCATAATGCTGTTCCTTTCGTTTTATTGTTTTCAGTAGTCAGTAGTTAAGCCGTTACTTTTTTTAACTTTTTAACTTTTCACCTTTTCACCTTTTAATAAAACTCTCTGTCAACCAGCGCGTCCTTTGCCTCCTGGGTCTCGCGGTCAATGACAGCCATCACGCGGACTGTTCCCAGTTCCTTGGGGATGCTCTCGTAGACCTTGATGCGCTCCACGCTCTCCTTCACCCAGCCGTGCTCCAGCTTGCGGATGAGCCAGTTCTTGCGCTGCTGCGGCTTGCGCCTGTACGCCCTGAACTCTATCTGCCAGTCGCCATCGAAATCCTTCACCAGAGCCAGTCGGCCCTCTACTATGCGCCCGCTCTCGAGCACGTTCATAATCTCACTCTCGTTGTTCAAAAATACCTTTTTCATTGTTTGTCGAATTTGTGAGTGAAGATTGTGCAGGAATTTGGCCATTTTCACACGCGTGACTACCTCCACTCGCTTCGACTCGGTTAATAACTTTTGTTTGTCGATGCAAAGGTACGTCAACTTAAACAAAAAAACCCCCTACGCAGGTGCTACGCGTAGGGGGTACGGTTAGGTGTAAGTTGTTGATTATCAACGGATGATTCTCAGCATTTTTTCATAGAACTCACCATACTGCTTCTGGTTGAGCGCATAGTTGTAGTCGCTTCGCATGTTGTTGCGCATCCAAAACACCTCAAAGGCCTTCCATTTATCCTTGATGTCCAACAGGGTTGCCATGCGGTCAGCAAGGACTGCGCTCAAAGCGCGAGACAGTTTTGGTTGCCAACACTCATCGACCCAGCCCACATTCTGGGCAGCGTCCCACAGGCGTTTGGCTTCCTCAGTGGCAAGAGCTTCTGGCAACTCAGCCTCGCCTCTCTCCTTTTCTTTCTTTTCTTGCTGTTCCTGATACACCACCTTAGCGCCATTCTCTACCACGCCAATCACTTGGACGTTTGTCAGCTGGGCACCATTGAACATGCCCTGCAGCAACTGCATTTTCTCTTCTGTGTTCATTGTTCCTCCTTTCCGTTTTGTGTATGTACTATCGCCGCCCCTCCCTCAGCCGTCAGGATGACCTGGTCGGCATGCGAGATGGAGGGCTGCTCTTTCTGGGGCTCCAGCAACTGGGTCATCTGCGTCACCTCGTCTGCCAGCTGGTGAGGTGCGTCCTGAGGCAGCGAGGAGAGGATGAAATGCGAGATGAAGGCCCTGTCGTGAGCGTCTTGGATGCGCACCACGTAGGCCTGTGTGCGTTGCTTCGAGAGTGGTATGAACTGCTGGCACATCCATACGTTCAGCTCCTCCTGCGCCTGCTGCGCCTGCAGGTGCTCCAGTTCCTCTGTCAGGTTCTGAATCTGCATTTCCTTGGCTGCCATCGCCAGCCGCATCATGGCCACCGTCTTGTCTCTCTCCGCCAGAACCTCTTTCAGTTGCTGGATTTCCTTCTGCAACGGGGCGAGGTGAGCGTTCGTCAGCATGTTGGTTATGTGTTCCAGTTCGTTGGTGTCGATATTCATAGCATTCCTCTCTTTCTCTTATATATAATAATGTGTATCCTTCAAAAATCTCATTCTCCGCTCCCCTCAATTGCCCTGAGGCCAGGGGGCAGAAATCCACCACCTTATCATTCTTTACTGATAGGGAGATTCATCTGGTTTATTATCAGCCCGTTGCCTCTTTTGGCGGCTCTCAGGCAAACCTTTCGCCGGAAAAATCTTCGGATTTCCTGTCTGCAAAGGTACGAATAAGCGAGCAGAAAACAAAACAAATCCCCATTTATTTTTTTTCTCGAGCGGAAGTACTTTCGACGAAGTCAAAGTTACAGCTTTTCTTCTGTATTACCAACAAAAGAAAGCAGATTTTTTGAGGAAATTTTGAGCCATTTTCGTCCCTTGGAAGTCCTCTTCTTGATTACACGCTGACTATAAATATGTTAGCGCTAAGAAGCACCAAATATAAGTTCCTCAAATGGCATTTTAAGATAAGTCCATAGAAATTGCAGCGCCTCTTGCCAAATTTTCTCAGCCCAACCATCGTCTTTCTCATAATTTTTTGGTAACTTAGCCCCCAATTATAGCATCATGGCACGATTTTTTGTGTTAAGATGGATGATACTTGAACGAAAAGACTAACATCAACCAAATGAAATACGAGAATACATTCAAGGCAATAGACCAAATCTTGTGGAACGAGGCAGGATGCGGTGGCGAACTGGACTATATCGAGCAGACCTCTTGGCTGCTATTCCTCAAATATCTCGACGATATGGAACGCCTCCTAGAAATGGAGGCAATGATGTAGGGCAAAAGCTACCGTCCCATCCTCACTGGCTACTACCGTTGGAGTAGCTGGGCGGCACCTAAGACAGCTGCAGGCGAACTGGACACCGTCAACGCCATGACGGGCGACGAGCTGGTGGACTTCGTCAACCAAAAACTATTCCCCCACCTGCGCACTTTCAAGGACACCGCCTCCGATACCCGAACCATCCAATACAAGATTGGCGAGATATTTTCCGAGTTGCGCAACAAGATATACAGCGGCTCCAACTTGCGCGACATTATCAACAAGATTGACACCCTGCAATTCCAAAGTGCCGACGACCAGCACGAGATGACGGTGCTATACGAAGGCAAGATACAGCGCATGGGCAATGCCGGGCGCAATGGTGGCGAG
>JAEEGH010002073.1_pt1 | contig 55219 bp, 36 predicted proteins | sample 9134181 | NCBI WGS metagenome assembly JAEEGH01 (sample SAMN16246544, study PRJNA631951) | gut metagenome | biome: gut microbiome; feature: rumen; material: DP-attached | host: Bos | place: Iran: Karaj | collected 2018-10 | reverse complement strand
TCTTGATATTGAGCTTGTCGTTGATCTCAACGAGCTTCTTGATTACGAAGGGCTTGAAGAGCTCTAATGCCATCTCCTTAGGGAGACCGCACTGATGCATCTTAAGCTCAGGTCCGACGATGATAACGGAACGTCCGGAGTAGTCTACACGCTTACCGAGGAGGTTCTGTCTGAAACGGCCCTGCTTACCCTTGAGCATGTCGGAAAGTGACTTAAGCTGTCTGTTGCTTGTAGCGGATGTGGAACCCTTAACAGGTGTGCCGTGACGGCCGTTGTCGATCAACGCGTCAACTGCTTCCTGAAGCATTCTCTTCTCGTTACGTACGATGATCTCAGGTGCGCCGAGATCCAAGAGCTTCTTAAGACGGTTGTTTCTGCCGATAACTCTTCTGTAGAGGTCGTTAAGGTCTGATGTAGCATAACGGCCGCCATCGAGCGGTACCATAGGACGGAGCTCCGGAGGAAGAACCGGAATAACGTCAAGGACCATCCACTCGGGCTTGTTGCCGGAAGCCTTGAAAGCTTCTGCGATCTCAAGTCTCTTATTGATCTTGAGTCTCTTCTGTGTGCTTACAGAACCGACCTTCTCCTGCTGGAGCTGCTCGATGATCTCGTCGATGTTGATCTCGGATAAGAGGATCTTGATAGCCTCGGCACCCATCTTTGCAACGAAAGAATCCTTGCCGCACTTCTCTCTTACGCTCTTAAACTGATCTTCTGTGATGATATCGTACTTGTTAAGACCGGTCTCGGTGATGTCACCGGGATCGATTACGATGTACTTAGAGTAGTACAGAACGCTCTCGAGCTGCTTAACTGTGAGATCAAGCAGTGTGCCGATCTTTGAAGGCTGGGTCTTGAAGTACCAGATGTGTGATACGGGTGTTGCGAGCTGGATGTGTCCGAGTCTTTCACGGCGAACTGTGTTCTTTGTTACTTCGACTCCGCACTTATCGCAGATCATGCCCTTAAATCTGATCTTCTTATACTTACCGCAGCGGCATTCCCAAGACTTTGTAGGTCCAAAGATCTTTTCGCAGAAAAGACCGTCGACCTCAGGTCTCTGAGTACGATAGTTGATGGTCTCGGGCTTCTTAACTTCGCCGTGTGACCAGCTCTTGATGACCTCGGGAGATGCAAGCTGAATACTTATTTTTGTAAGATGATTTGTATCATTCATAACTGTCTTTTATCTCCTTTACATGTCTCCGTCATCGTCACCGAATTCGTCGCCGAAGTCGCCGTCGTCTTCCTTGATATTTCCGAGCTCGTCAGCTTCTACGAAGCCTTCGCTGAAGATATCGGAAGGAGACTCTGCGTCTTCACCGTCGAGGGAGACTCTTGTGGTCTCGTCCATTTCGCTGTATGTGTCGAAAGCCTGTCTGTTCTCGGCAACATACTCCTTGTCGTCGGTGTATGTACGAACGTCCAATGCCAAAGCCTTCAACTCGTTAACAAGGACATTGAAGGACTCAGGGATACCCGGTTCAGGAATGTTCTTGCCGCGGATGATGGCGTCATATGTCTTTGAACGGCCTTCGATATCGTCGGACTTAACTGTGAGGATCTCCTGGAGAGTATGAGCAGCACCATAAGCTTCGAGTGCCCAAACTTCCATCTCACCGAATCTCTGTCCGCCGAACTGAGCTTTACCGCCCAAAGGCTGCTGTGTGACAAGTGAGTAAGGTCCTGTGGATCTTGCGTGCATCTTGTCGTCTACGAGGTGGTGGAGCTTCATGTAGTACATGATTCCTACCGTTACTCTGTTCTCGAAAGGCTCACCTGTACGGCCGTCGTAAAGAACAGTCTTACCGTCCTTATCGATGCCTGCAAGCTCGAATGCATCAGCGATGTCGTTCTCGTTTGCACCGTCGAAAACAGGTGTGGCGATCTTCCAGTTAAGTGCCTTAGCTGCGCGGCCAAGGTGTACCTCAAGGAGCTGACCGATGTTCATACGTGAAGGAACGCCCAAGGGGTTCAAGCAGATATCAAGTGTTGTACCGTCAGGTAAGAAAGGCATATCCTCTTCAGGAAGTACTCTGGAGACAACACCCTTGTTTCCGTGACGTCCAGCCATCTTATCGCCGATGGAGAGCTTTCTCTTCTGAGCGACATAAACGCGGACTCTCTTGTCAACACCGTTCTTGAGGTTGCCGTTTGTCTCCTTTGTGGAAACAACAACGTCAACGACTACGCCGGAACCGCCGTGAGGAACACGCTTTGATGTGTCCTTAACTTCTCTTGCTCTCTCGTTGAAGATTGCCTTGTAAAGTCTCTCTTCAGCTGTCTGGTCTGTCTCACCCTTAGGGGAAACCTTACCAACGAGGATGTCTCCGTCCTTAACCTCGGCACCGATCATTACGATACCGTTCTCGTCAAGGTTGGAAAGAGCGTCGTCAGAAACGTTCGGAACTTCTCTTGTGATCTGCTCAGCACCGAGCTTTGTCTCACGTGCTTCGCACTCATGCTCTTCGATATGGATGGATGTGTAAACATCATCTCTTACGATTCTTTCATTTACGAGTACAGCGTCCTCGTAGTTATAACCTTCCCATGTGGTGAATCCGATGAGAACGTTACGTCCGAGAGCAAGCTCACCGTTGTCGGTAGCAGGACCGTCTGCGATGGTATCGCCGGCCTTTACCTTATCGCCGATAGCTACGATCGGGCGCTGGTTGATGCATGTGCTCTGGTTGGATCTCTGGTACTTAGCGAGCATGTATGTGTCTACTGTGCCCTCTGCTGTAGTAACTTCGATCTTGTCTGATGCAACGAAGGATACGACACCGTCGTGAGCTGCAACGATGCAGACGCCGGAGTCCTTAGCTGCACGGTATTCCATACCTGTTCCGATGATAGGTGCCTCAGGCTTGATGAGAGGTACTGCCTGACGCTGCATGTTGGAGCCCATGAGGGCACGGTTAGCGTCATCGTTACCAAGGAACGGGATAAGTGATGTAGATACGGATACGAGCTGCTTAGGAGATACGTCCATGTAGTCGACCTGTTCAGGGTCAAGCTGCAGGAACTGGTCTAAGTAACGGCATACGATCTTCTTGCCGATGAAGCGGCCGTCCTCATCGATAGGCTCGTTAGCCTGTGCGATGTTGAACTCGTCCTCTTCGTCAGCGGACATGTAAACAACTTCGTCAGTAACTCTGAGGTTTTCCTTATCGAACTTTCTGTAAGGAGTCTCAATGAAACCGTACTTGTTGATACGTGCATAAATAGCCAGGGACGTCATAAGACCGATGTTCTGACCTTCCGGTGTCTCGATCGTACACATACGTCCATAGTGTGTAGGGTTGATATCGCGGACTTCCATCGAAGCTCTCTCTCTTGAGATACCGCCGGGGCCCAAAGCTGAAAGTCTTCTCTTGTTCGTAAGCTCAGCTAAAGGGTTGTTCTGGTCAGCGAATGCTGAGAGCTGTGATGATCCGAAGAACTCTCTGAATGCAGCAGACAAAGGTCTTGTGTTAACGAGGCTTGTAGCCGTAACAACTTCGCCTTCCTTGCTGGAGATCTGGGAGATCCTGTCTCTTGTATTCTTTTCGACTCTCTGGATACCTGTACGGAGCTGGTTCTGGAGGAGCTCGCCTACAGACTTAACTCTACGGTTGCCCAAGTGGTCGATATTGTCGATGCGGCCTACGCCTCTGTGCAATCCGATGTAGTAAGAAACAAATGCATAGATATCATCAACTGTGAGGTTTCTGGGCATAAGGTCTTCCTTGCGCTCGCTAAGCGCTGCCTCAAGTCTTGAAGCAACGTCAGTCTTGCTCTCTGCCTTGACCTGCTCGATGATCTCTCTCAGGATGCCTGCTCTTACCTTCTCGTTGATGCCGGTCCTTGTGATATCGAACTTCTTGAATTCTGTCTTTGTGATGCTGTTAGCGATGAACTTCTCAGCGTCAACTCTGCCGTTGCCGATAACCTTGAGAGGCACATCCTCGAACTCATCCTCATCAGCTGCGCGAACGAGCTTTCTGGGGAAGATCTGAACAGACATAACGCCGGACTCTTCGATCTTTGCAGCGATCTCATCTGTGATGACTGTGTTCTTCTTGCAGATGAGCTCACCGTCATCGGTAACGACATTTGCAGCCGTCTTGCTTCCGATGATTCTTGCGGAAAGCTCGAACTTCTTGTTGACCTTGTAGATACCAACTCTCTCGAGGTCATATCTCAAGGAATCGAAGTATGTCTTGTTAAGAATGTTCTTAGCATTGTCTACTGTGAAAGGCTCATTGTTACGAACCTTCTTGAAGAACTCGGCAAAAGCTGCAGTCTGAGGATCAGCTGCATTCTTTGTCTCATCCTTCTCAAGTGTCATTCTGAGGCACTCTTCGTCACCGAACATTTCGATGATCTTCTCGTTTGTATCGAGACCCAGGCATCTCAGGAAGACTGAAAGTGAAATCTTGTGGGACTTATCTACGACGATGTAGATAAGGTTGTATTCGTCGGGATCATTGTTAGCATCGGGAGCGCCGGCAGCCTTAAGAGCTCTCTCCTTTGCATTAAGCTTGCTCTCCTTCTCATCCTCTTCGATAAGGATCCATGATCCTCTGTAAGGGATAAGCTCAGCGGAAAGGAGCCTGTTGCCCATCTTTGATCTCATCTCGCTGTAGTAAGCGCCGGGAGATCTTACGATCTGATTGATGACGACACGCTCAGCACCGTTGACAATAAATGTACCCTGCTCAGTCATGATAGGGAAATTGCCTACGAAAGCTGTCTCATCAGTTACTGTTCCGTCAATCTTGTTGTGGAGTCTGAGCTGGATGCTCAAAGGAGCGGCATAGTTGCTGTCATTCTTCTTGCAGCTGTCAATAATTGCTGACTTGGTAAGCTTAACGGGAGTCTTAGGCTCCTTGCTCTTCTTACCCTTGCCTTCCTTCTCTTTGCCTGTGGGGTCACAGGGATTTTCTGAATCGAAAATCTTTCCGACAAAATAGACTTCGTACTTACCCTGATCATCAGTAATCGGCGATACTTCGTCGAAAATCTGCTGCATACCCTCGTCGATGAACCACTGATAGGACTGCTTCTGGTTCTCGATAAGGTTAGGCACCTCGATTACTTCTTTGATTTTGGAATACGACTGTCGCTCTGTCTTGCCTTGTTTTACGGAATGGACCATTGTTAACGAATCACCTCACACAAAGCTTAAAAACACATGGTTTAAGCGGTTTCTTGGTTGAAAAGCATTTTTATTTACCATAAAAATTCTTTTCCGTCAAGAGAAATAGGCATAGTTGCCCAAACCCATTACGACGCAGTAAAGAATTATATATAAGGCAACAACTTTTGTCAACAACTTTTTTCGTGCGCAGTGGGGCAATTATGTCTGGAACGCAAAAACGCGTCCGCTGTTACACGGACGCGTGATGATCGTATATTAGTCTGAATGCGCTCAGCCTTCCTTGGCAGCCCTGATGAACTGTCTGAAGATAGGGTGTGCCCTGTCAGGCCTGCTCTTGAACTCGGGGTGATACTGTACTCCGAGATAGAACTTGTGGCCCGGGATCTCCATCTCCTCGACCAGTGAATCGTCAGGCGCGGTGCCGGCAAAGCGCGCGCCGCTCTCAACGAACTTAGCCCTGTAGTCGTTATTGACTTCGTATCTGTGTCTGTGGCGCTCCTGGATCTCTTCTGCACCATAGCACTCGTAAAGCAGGCTGTCCGGAGCGATCTTGCAGGGGTATGCGCCAAGACGGAGCGTGCCTCCCTTGTCTATGTCGTCGCTCTGGCCGGGCATGAAGTCGATGACCTTGTTGGTGCACTGCTCGTCAAACTCGCCGGAGTTTGCGTCAGCGATACCCAGTACGTTGCGGGCATACTCTATGACGGCGATCTGCATTCCGAGGCAGATGCCAAAGTAAGGTATATTATTTTCGCGCGCGTATTTAGCAGCGAGGATCATGCCGCTTATGCCGCGGTCACCGAAGCCGCCCGGGACTATGATGCCGTCAAGGCCCGAGAGCATGTCGCCTACGGTCTGCTCATTGATGAGCTCGGAGTCGATCCAGTCGATAACTACCTTGACATCATTTGCGTAGCCGGCGCTCTTGAGAGCTTCAGCGACAGAGAGGTAAGCATCGTGGAGGTGGACATACTTGCCGACCAGGCCGATCTTGACCTCGGTCTCAATATGATGGATCTTGTCGACCATTTCCTTCCAGTGTGTAAGGTCGGGCTCAGCGGTCTCAATCCCGAGCTCCCTGCAGACGATCTCGGAGAAGTTTGCTTCCTCGAGCATCAGAGGCGCCTCATAAAGGACGGGGAGCGTAATGTTCTCGATGACGCAGTCTTCCTTGACGTTGCAGAAGTGGGCGATCTTCTTCATGATCTCATCTTCCAGCGGCTCGTCGCAGCGGAGGATCAGTACGCCCGGGTTTACTCCCATTCCCTGGAGTTCTTTTACGGAGTGCTGTGTGGGCTTTGACTTATGCTCATCCGAACCTCTGAGGAACGGGACGAGTGTGACGTGGATGAAGAGGCTGTTCTCACGGCCGACTTCCAAAGAGATCTGTCTTACCGCCTCGATGAAGGGCTGCGATTCGATGTCGCCTACGGTGCCTCCGATCTCGGTAATGACGACGTCGGCGTTGGTCTTCTTGCCGACACGGTATACGAATTCCTTTATCTCGTTTGTGATGTGAGGGATGACCTGGACCGTGGAACCCAAATACTCTCCCCTTCTTTCCCTGTTGAGGACGTTCCAGTAGACGCGGCCTGATGTGAGGTTTGAATACTTATTGAGGTCCTCATCGATGAATCTCTCGTAGTGACCTAAGTCCAGGTCGGTCTCCGCGCCGTCTTCCGTGACGTAGACTTCACCGTGCTGGTAGGGGCTCATCGTACCCGGATCGACATTGATATAAGGATCAAGTTTCTGCGCCGCTACCTTAAGACCTCTCGCCTTGAGGAGCCTTCCCAAAGAAGCTGCTGTGATACCTTTGCCTAAGCCTGAAACAACACCACCGGTTACGAAAATATATTTAGTCATACGTCATCATCTCTTTTCTTATTAATTCAAAATTATCCCTAAACAAAATTCTAAGTAATCCCCGAGGACCGGATGGTCCAAGGGGGTTACTTAGGGTGGGTGGAATATGAGGATCTGTTATTTAACGCTGAAGAGCAAGTCGCCGTAGGAAGGAAGCGGCCAGCATTCCTTGGAGACATAAGTCTCTGCCTCGTCGGCTGCCTTGCGGACATCGTTCATTGCAGTAATGACGTTGTCCTTGATAGAGAGGCTCTCTGCGATGATGTCGGACTCGCCGTTTGCAGCAGCGATAGCCTTCTCGAGATCGTTAGCTCCTGAGTAGACCTTATCTGCGAGGTCAGAAAGCTTAGCGATGATGTCGCCTTCGTAAACGCATGCTGCGGAAGGAGATACTGCCTTCTTTGCCGCAACTGCACCGGCGAGCTTGTTCTCGTAGCACTCGATTGCAGGAAGGATCAATCTTCTGGACATCTCGAGCATTGTGTTAGCTTCGATAAGGACTGACTTGCTGTAGTTCTCGAGCATGATATCGACTCTGGACTTGAGCTCTGCCTCTGTGAAGACCTTGTGTGATGTGAGCATCTTTACGTTCTTCTCATCGAGGAGATGAGGCATACAGTCAGGTGTTGTCTTGTAGTTGGACAGGCCTCTTACCTCTGTAGCTTCCTTGACCCATGCATCGTCATAACCGTTGCCGTTGAAGAGGATCCTCTTGTGATCCTTGATGGTCTTCTTGATCATGTCATGCAGTGCAGTCTCGAAATCTTCTGCGCCTTCCAATCTGTCAGCATAGATCTTCAATGACTCTGCTACAGCTGCGTTGAGCATCATGTTAGCGCAAGCGATGCTGTTTGAAGAACCAAGGCTTCTGAACTCGAACTTGTTGCCTGTGAAAGCGAAAGGTGAAGTTCTGTTACGGTCTGTAGTATCACGTGCGAAGCGGGGCAGTACGTCAACACCGAGCTTCATGATCTTCTTCTCTGCGCCCTCGTAAGGCTTGTCGTTCTCGATAGCGTCGAGGATAGCGGAGAGCTCATCGCCTAAGAAGATAGAGATGATTGCCGGAGGTGCCTCGTTAGCGCCGAGTCTGTGGTCGTTGCCTGCTGTAGCTACTGCGAGACGGAGGAGATCCTGATAATCGTCAACTGCCTTGATTACTGCGCAGAGGAAGAGCAGGAACTGTGCGTTCTCATAAGGCGTAGCTCCGGGCGAAAGGAGGTTGATGCCTGTATCTGTAGCCATTGACCAGTTGTTGTGCTTGCCTGATCCGTTAACGCCTGCGAAAGGCTTTTCGTGAAGGAGGCATACCAGACCGTGACGTGCGGCTACCTTCTGCATGATCTCCATCATGAGCTGGTTCTGGTCAGTAGCGATATTCGTTGAAGAATAGATCGGAGCGAGCTCGTGCTGAGCGGGAGCAACTTCGTTGTGCTCTGTCTTAGCGAGGATGCCGAGCTTCCAGAGCTCCTGATTGAGGTCATTCATGAACTCCTGTACCTTGGGCTTGATAACGCCAAAGTAATGGTCGTCCATTTCCTGTCCCTTGGGAGCCTTGGCGCCGAAAAGTGTTCTTCCTGTGTACTTGATGTCAGGACGCTTGTCGTACATTTCCTTTGTGATGAGGAAGTATTCCTGCTCAGGGCCGACTGATGTATGAACATATTTAGCATCTTCATTTCCGAAAAGCTTCAGGATACGGAGAGCTTGCTTATTAAGAGCTTCCATGGATCTGAGCAAAGGTGTCTTCTTATCAAGAGCTTCACCTGTGTAAGAGCAGAATGCCGTAGGGATGCAGAGTGTCTTATCCTTGATGAATGCATAAGATGTAGGATCCCATGCTGTATATCCTCTCGCCTCGAAAGTAGCTCTGATGCCGCCTGTCGGGAAAGAAGAAGCGTCAGGCTCGCCCTGGATCAGGTTCTTGCCTGAGAATGCCATGATGACGCCGCCGTCAGGAGAAGGCTCGATGAATGAGTCGTGCTTCTCTGCCGTTACGCCGGTAAGAGGCTGGAACCAATGTGTGAAGTGTGTTGCGCCCTTTGCCAAAGCCCAGTCACGCATTGCTGCAGCTACTTGCTCTGCTACCTCAGTATCGAGCTTAGCGCCCTCATCGATCGTCTTTCTGAGTGAGTTGTAGACCTTATCTGATAAGACCGCTCTCATCACTCTGTCGTCGAATACGTTCTCACCGAACATTTCCGGAACTGTTGTTGTTGACATATGTATATCCTCCTAAAATTTATTAGCTCTTTATCCGGCCTCATACGAGCGGGGAATAACCCATCAGGTATTTATCCATTTCAGCTGCGCAGTGTCTGCCTTCTGCTATTGCCCACACTACGAGCGATTGTCCTCTGTGCATGTCTCCTGCCGTGAACACCTTCGGTATCGAAGTCTTATACTGTTCAGGTTCTGTCTTTACTGTTCCTCTCTGCGTAAGCTCTACATTGCTTTCTTTTGCGATATAGTCTTCTGCTCCGACAAAGCCTGCGGCGATTATCAGGAGATCGCACTTTATTGTCTGTTCACTGCCCTCTACCTCAACCAGCTTTCTGTCTTCGAACTTGACCTTGACTGTCTTGATCTCTTTCAGCTTGCCCTTGGTCGTAATGAGTTCCTTAACGGTTGTCTCATATATTCTCGGGTCGTGACCGAACACCTTGATCGCTTCCTGTTGTCCGTAATCGGTCTTCTCAACCTTCGGCCACTCAGGCCACGGGTTATTCGGTTGTCGCTCGACAGGCGGGCGGCTCATCATCTCGAGCTGCGTGATGGATTTGCATCCCTGTCTTATGCATGTACCGACACAGTCATTTCCGGTATCGCCGCCTCCGACTACAACTACGTTCTTGTCTTTGGCGCTTATCGTCCACTTGCCGGCCTTTCCGGAGAGGAGATCCTTTGTGGCGGACTTAAGGAAATCTACCGCGAAGTACATGTCCTTACATTCTTCAGAACCCTTTGCAGTGATCGATCTTGCTTTCTTTGAACCGCAGCAGAGCGCGACTGCATCGAATTCGTCCGTTATCTTCTTGAAAGAAGCACCATTGCCTACGTCAACACCGGTCTTGAAGACAACGCCTTCTTCCTCCATCAGTTTTCTTCTTCTCTCGATCACGCTCTTATCGAGCTTCATGTTCGGAATGCCGTACATCAGCAGGCCTCCGATCTGGTCCTCACGCTCGAAAACGGTGACCTCATGACCCCTGTGATTGAGCTGGTCAGCAACTGCGAGTCCTGCAGGGCCTGCGCCGATAACCGCAACCTTCTTACCTGACCTGTTCTTCGGGATCCTGGGCTTCATGTAGCCCATCTCGTAACCCTTTTCGATCAGGAAGAGCTCGTTATCGTGAATCGTAACTGCTCCTGAATTTATTCCGTTGATGCATGCCTTTTCGCAAAGCGCGGGGCAGACTCTTCCGGTGAACTCCGGGAAATTAGATGTCTTCAAAAGTCTGCCGAGGGCTGCCTCGTAATGGCCTTTGTAGATCTCGTCGTTCCACTCGGGGATAACGTTATGTAAGGGACATCCCGTTACCATGCCCTTGAGGCAGATGGCCGACTGGCACATCGGTACGCCGCAGTCCATGCATCTTGCTGCCTGGCAGCGTCTTTCTTCTTCATTTAAATGATTGTGGAATTCCTCAAAGCCTGTGATTCTCTTTTCTTCTGATATCCAAGAATCCTCGTGCCTGTCGTATTCCAAAAATCCTGTAGCTTTACCCATAAGATCCTCCTGATATCAAGCACCGACTTTAGTGAATTCTTTGAATGCTTCGTAGACTGCCTGCTCACGCGCGATTCCCTGTTCTTCGTACTTGGCGATCAGGGTCAGCATGTGACGGTAATCTGTCGGTATGATCTTCTTAAAGCTCTCGACGTACTTGTCGAAGTCTTGAAGTATTGCCTTTGCTTTAGAAGATCCCGTTGCCTGCTCATAATCTTCGAGGATTGTCTTAAGCTCATTCTTATCTGCGTCTTCTGTTATCTCACTCATCTCAACAAGAGCCTTGTTGATCTTCGTGTAAAGTGTGTGATGTTCATCGAGTACATAAGCCATGCCGCCGCTCATGCCTGCTGCGAAGTTCTTTCCTACTTCACCGAGGATTACGGCCTTACCGCCTGTCATGTACTCCAGTCCGTGGTCACCGGTACCTTCGCATACGCCAACAGCGCCCGAGTTCCTGATCATGAATCTCTCACCGGCTACACCGCAGACGTATGCAGTACCGTTTGTTGCGCCGTAAAGTGCAACGTTTCCGATGATGACATTCTTGGAAGCTTCAAATCCGGAGTTGTCATAAGGCTTGATGATGAGCTTGCCGCCGGATAAGCCCTTTCCGAATCCGTCATTCGCATCACCTGTGAGCTTCAAGGTCAATCCCTTCGGAATGAATGCACCGAAGCTTTGGCCGCCGCCGCCCGTAAGTTCTACGATGACGCTGTCATCTGCCAGCTGTGTTCCGTATTCGGCTGTGATCTCCGAACCTAAGATAGTTCCTACTGCTCTGTCGGTACTCGATACCTTAACGTCAGTAATCTTGATGGATCCTTTCTTAAGGCCTTTCGCGAGTTCAGGGAGGAACACTCTCTCGTCGATCGTCTTTTCGAGCTCGAAGTCGAATACATGGTCAGGCTCGAAATGACGTACTTCGGAATCCGCATAAGACGGATCTATAATCTGCGCGAGGGAGACCATCTCGGCTCTCTTCGTTATCTGCTTGTCCTTAACCTTGAGGAGATCGGATCTTCCGACCATCTCGTCGACTGTCTTGAAACCAAGCTCTGCCATGATCTCTCTTAACTCTTCTGCGATGAAGAGCATGAAGTTCATAACGTGCTCGGGCTTACCCTTGAATCTCTTTCTTAATTCTTCGTTCTGGCACGCGATACCGAACGGGCATGTATCCTTGTTGCAGACTCTCATCATCATGCATCCCATGGATACCAGAGGTGCTGTAGCAAAACCGAATTCCTCAGCGCCTAAGAGTGCTGCGATCGCAACGTCTCTGCCGCTCATGAGCTTACCGTCTGTCTCGACTGCGACTCTTCCGCGAAGGCCGCTCTCGATAAGAGCGTGGTGTGTCTCAGCAAGACCTAATTCCCAAGGCAGACCGGCGTTGTGGATAGAGCTTGCCGGAGCAGCTCCCGTACCGCCGTCGTAACCTGAGATCAGGATTACCTGTGCGCCTGCTTTTGCAACGCCGCATGCGATAGTACCTACGCCTGCTTCAGAAACGAGCTTTACGGAGATCCTTGCTTTTCTGTTTGCATTCTTAAGATCGTAGATAAGCTGTGCCAAGTCTTCGATCGAATAGATATCGTGATGAGGCGGAGGTGAGATAAGAGCAACACCCGGTGTGGAGTATCTTCTCTCAGCGATCCAGGGATATACCTTCTTGCCCGGGAGGTGTCCGCCTTCACCAGGCTTGGCACCCTGTGCCATCTTGATCTGGATCTCTTCAGCGCTGTTTAAGTATTCGCTTGTAACGCCGAATCTGCCGGATGCGACCTGCTTGATCTTGGAGTTCTTCTCCGTGCCGAATCTCTCGGGAGACTCACCGCCCTCACCTGTATTGGACTTGCCGCCCAGACGGTTCATTGCGATGGCCATGCACTCGTGAGCTTCCTTGGAGATTGAGCCGTAACTCATAGCGCCGGTCTTAAATCTCTTAACGATCTCGGAAGCAGGTTCTACTTCCTCGAGCGGGATAGAATTGCCTGTCTTCTTGAAAGCGAGGAGGCCTCTTAATGTGTGGGGCTTCTCGTTATCTACGATTGCCGTATATTCCTTGAAGAGTTCATATGAGCCTTCACGTACTGCCTTCTGGAGGGCAACGATCGTCTTCGGATTATAGAGGTGATCCTCTTTGTCGTCACCGCTTCTTAAGTTATGGAAGCCGGTGCTGTCCAAAGTCTCATCGTTCTCTAATCCCATGGGATCGAATGCCTTGTCGTGTCTGAAGAGGATGCCTTCAGAGATCTCTTCTAATCCGATTCCTCCGACGCGGCTTACGATACCCGTGAAGTACTTATCTACAACTTCCTTGCAGATACCGACAGCCTCGAAAATCTTCGCGGACTGGTAAGACTGCAGTGTGGAGATACCCATTTTCGCGGAGGTCTTAACGATACCGTGCAGGATAGCGTAGTTATAATCGTCGATCGCCGTGTGGTAATCCTTGTCGAGGATTCCCTTGTCGATCATCTCAGCGATGCACTCGTGAGCAAGGTAAGGATTGATGGCACGTGCGCCGAAGCCTAAGAGAGTAGCCATCTGATGGACGTCTCTGGGCTCGCCGCTCTCGATGATGAGAGATACGGCCGTTCTCTTCCTTGTCTGTACCAGGTGCTGCTCAACTGCGGATACTGCGAGCAGCGAAGGGATTGCGACGTGGTTCTCATCGATGCCTCTGTCTGAGAGGATGATGATGTTGGCACCCTTGCTGCATGTCCTGTCGACAGTGATCAGGAGCTGGTCTAATGCCTTCTCTAATGAAGTATTTTTATAATAAAGAATAGATACTGTAGCTGCCTTGAAGCCGGGCTGGTCCAAAGACTTGATCTTTACGAGGTCAACGCCTGTGAGGATCGGGTTATTTACTTCGAGGACTCTGCAGTTGCCGCTCTTTTCTTCGAGGAGGTTACCGTCAGATCCGATGTAAACAGTCGTATCCGTAACGATCTCTTCTCTGATGGAGTCGATCGGCGGGTTTGTGACCTGCGCGAAAAGCTGCTTGAAGAATGAGAACAAAAGCTGGTGCTTCTCGGACAGAACTGCGAGCGGGATATCCGTACCCATGGAAGCCGTTGCTTCGACTTTGTTCATGGCCATGGGTAAGATCTCATTCTTAACGTCTTCGAATGTGTAGCCGAAAACCTTGTAGAGCTTGTCACGCATCTCCTGTGTATGAACCGGGATCTTCTTGTTGGGGATCTTGAGTTCGGAGAGGTGTAAGAGGTTTAATGCGAGCCACTCACCGTAAGGGTGCTTCTCGGAATAGTATGTCTTGCACTCTTCGTCAGATACGAGCTTGCCCTTCTCCGTATCGATAAGGAGGATACGGCCGGGCTGCAGTCTGGACTTCTTTACGATGTGCTCAGGCTCGATATCGAGAACGCCTACCTCTGAAGAGAGGATCAGTCTGTTATCGTCTGTGATGTAATATCTGGAAGGTCTCAAGCCGTTACGGTCGAGTGTAGCACCTGCGATAACGCCGTCCGTGAAAAGGATGGCTGCAGGGCCGTCCCAGGGCTCCATCATCGTTGCGTAGTAATGATAGAAATCCTTCTTCTCCTGCTCCATGTACGGATCGTTCTTCCAGGGCTCGGGGATCATCATCATGACTGCGAGAGGAAGCGGGATGCCGTTCATCATGAAGAACTCTAACGTGTTGTCGAGCATTGCGGAATCTGAACCCGTCTTATGGATGATCGGGAAGATCTTGTCGACGTCATTCTCGATGGAAGGGCTGTACAATGTCTCCTCACGGGCGAGCATTCTGTCGAAGTTACCTCTGATCGTATTGATCTCACCGTTGTGAGCGATCATTCTGTAAGGATGGGCTCTCTCCCATGAAGGTGTTGTGTTAGTAGAGAATCTGGAGTGGACCATTGCGATGGCCGTCTCATAATCCTTGCTCTGCATGTCCTTATAGAACTTGCGGAGCTGGCCTACCAGGAACATTCCTTTATATACGATAGTTCTTGAAGACAAAGAAGTAATATACGTCTCATCCGTGCTCTGCTCGAATTCTCTTCTTGCGACATAGAGCATGCGGTCAAATGCCAGGCCCTTCTCGCAGTTTGCGGGACGCTCAATGAAGCACTGCATGATGACCGGCATTGCATCTCTGGCTACCTTGCCTAAGATGTCAGGATTGGTGGGGACTTCTCTCCAGCCCATTACCTTAAGGCCGTTCTTCTCAGTAATTACCTTGAACATGCGCATTGCAAGAGTGCGCTTCTTTGTATCCTGGGGGAAGAAGAACATACCGACGCCGTAATCGCCCTCGTCCTTGACTTCGATGCCTGCCTCTTTTGCAGCGTTCTTAAAAAACTTGTGTGAGATCTGGACAAGAATACCGACGCCGTCGCCTACCTCACCGGTAGCGTCCTTACCTGCTCTGTGCTCGAGCTTTTCGACAATGGATAATGCGTCATCAAGAGTACGGTATTCTTTTTTACCATCAATGTTGACTACTAAGCCGATACCGCAAGCATCGTGTTCTTCTTGCATTGCCTGGTAGCATTCTCTGACATACTTCTCTTCGTAAGGTCTCATATTCTCCTCCCATAACTTACGGACCATTTCATCCACCACCGGCCCGAAGTTTGAAATCATACTCAAAATGTATTGATATTTATTTTCAATGCGTTTAGAATATCGTTGTACGATTTCAAGGCTAATTGTAGCCCCAAGGTCGAAAGAAATAAAATACAAATAGTATTCGTATTACCATACTCTACAGGTATGATAGAAAATCAACGGAGGTTGCCACATGGATCTACGTCAAATACGTTATTTCTTAACGGTTGCAGAGGAACGTAACATCACCCGCGCTGCAGAGCGTCTGCACTTGTCACAGCCTCCGCTCTCGAGAGCTCTCATGGACTTAGAGGAAGAGCTCGGATGCACCCTCATAATCAGAGGCAAGCGTCATGTCACTCTCACACCCGAAGGTCTTGCCCTCAAGCGCCGCGGTGAGCAGATCCTGGCTCTTGCCGACATCGCGAAAACCGAGATCTCCGATGTTAAAAAGGGCTTAAGCGGCACACTTTACTTAGGCCACGTTGACAGTAACGGACCTTCGCTCGCAGCCGAATGGATCTCTTCTTTTAAAAAGGAATATCCTAATGTTACCTATAATCTCTGGTGCGGCACCGTGGACGACCTGACCTACAGAATGAAGTCCGGCCTTTTGGAGCTCGCCATCACCATGACTCCCCTTAACACCGAGCAGCTTGACGGCATCACCGTATACAGCGACACATGGGCAGCCATCATTCCGGGCTCGCACCCTTTGGCCAAGAGCAAGAAGAAAACCGTATCGCTTAACGACATTGTTGATACTGACCTCATCATCTCATCACGTCACTCAAGAGAAGAAGAGATAAGGTCCTGGTTCGAGCCCACGGGCAAGGAGCCTCACTTTATCGTTAAAACCGCCCATTCTTCCAACGCGTCCAAGCTCGTTGACCAGAATATCGGTATCGCCATCTTCCCCGCATCGGTCGCGAAAAACATCTCCGCCGACTCCAATGTAGTAGTCAAAACGATCACCCCTGCCGTAAGCGTTGATTACATCCTGTCCTGGGATAAGGAGAAGATCCCGAGCGCGCTGGCGATGAAGTTTATAGAGCACGTAAGGAATCTCTATTCGTAATAGTGAAATACAAATGTACATACAAATGAACAGCGCGTATGTACATTTGCTTGTACAAAACGGCTTTTTCGGACCAAATGTACATACAAATGAACAGCGCGTATGTACATTTGCTTGTACATTTTAATCTGGTTATTCAAAAGCAAACCCCAAAGCTTAAGCTTCGGGGTTTTGCTTCTTAAGGGGAAAAGGTTATTACCTCAGATTAATCAACAATTGGAAAGGAAGTTCTCGAGCATCTTCTTACCTTCGGGCGTCAGGATCGACTCGGGATGGAACTGCACGCCGTAGATCGGATAGTCGCGGTGCTGTACTGCCATGACTTCGCCGTCGTCTGCAACAGCTGTGATCTGCAGGCACTCGGGGATAGTATCGCGGTCAGCGGCAAGCGAGTGATAGCGCGCGACTTTGGTGTGCTCACCGATTCCTCTGAAAAGCGGGCAGTATGCGTAGAGTCCCACATCGGACTGCTTTCCGTGCATGAGGTGCTCAGCGTAAGTGATGGTGGCACCGTATGCTTTGCAGATTGCCTGGTGTCCCAAACATACGCCTAACATCGGGATGTCATGGATGGAAGCAGCGACTTCGCAGATAATGCCTGCGTCTTCCGGACGGCCCGGGCCGGGCGATAAGATGATGCGGTCAGGCGCGAGAGCGCGGATCTCATCAACGGTCATCTCGTCATTTCTGATGACTTTGATATCGGGGTTGATCTCACCTATCAGCTGATAAAGGTTATATGAGAAGCTGTCGTAGTTATCGATAAGAAGTATCATCACTCCACCTCCTGTGCGAGATTAAGAGAAGATATTACGGCCTTTGCTTTGTTGAGGCACTCTTCGAATTCCTTCTCGGGTACTGAATCTGCGACAAGGCCGGCGCCGCTCCTGACGAAGACTTTGCCGTTCTTCTTGTATGCGATGCGGATGGCGATGCATGTGTCCATGTTGCCTGTAAAATCGATATAGCCGATCGCTCCGCCATAGATGCCGCGCTTGTTGTTCTCGAGTTCGCCAATAAGCTGGCATGCACGGATCTTGGGAGCGCCCGAAAGTGTTCCTGCCGGTAGCACTGCTTCAATGGCATCAAGTGCATCATATCCTTCTGCGATCTTGCCGCGTACGGTAGAGCCTATGTGCATGACGTGTGAATAGCGCTCGATGCTTCTTAATTTCTCTACTTCGACTGTACCGAACTCTGAGATCTTGCCCAGGTCGTTACGGCCTAAGTCTACGAGCATGTTGTGCTCTGCAAGTTCTTTCTCGTCAGCCAAAAGCTCTGCTTCGAGCGCGAGGTCCTCTTCTTCGGTCTTGCCTCTGGGCCTTGTGCCGGCGAGAGGGAATGTGTGAAGGATGCCGTCTTCGAGCTTAACAAGCGTCTCGGGAGAAGCGCCCGCCACTTCGACGTCTGTGCCCGCAAAGTAGAACATATAAGGCGAAGGATTGACTGTTCTTAAGATCCTGTATGTGTTAAGAAGGCTTCCTTCGAAAGGTGCTGAGAGTCTGTTGGACAGGACGATCTGGAAGATATCGCCCTCGTGGATATAATTCTTGGCCTTCTCGACCATAGCGCAATACTCTTCCTTGGAGAACAGCGGAGTGACTTCACCAAGGAGCCTGCCTTCCTGCTCTTCACTTTTCGCGCCGTTCTTAAGAAGATCTATGAGATCCTTAAGCTCTTCGACAGCTTCGGCGTAGCCGGCATCGATGTCTTCTAATGACATATTGGTGATGAGGATAAGCTTCTGCCTTACGTGGTCAAACGCGATGACCTTGTCGAAAAGCATGAGGTCAACGTCCTTGAAATTCTCGGTATCGATGACGTCGCACTTGGCAGTAGGCTCAACATATGTCAGGTAATCGTATGAGAAATAGCCTACAAGGCCGCCCGTAAATGACGGCAGGTAAGGAAGCCTCGGGCTCTTAAAGCCGGATAATATCTCTCTTATTATTTTCGACGGGTTGTCAGTCTTCTCGGTCTTGTTGCCGTAAGTGATCTCGCCGTTGATGCATGTGATCTCGAGCTTGGGGTCAAAGCCTAAGAAAGTGTATCTTCCCCACTTCTCATCAGACTGGGCCGACTCAAGCATATAGGCGTGGGTCGATGCATTCTTTAAGATGCGGATCGTCTCGATGGGTGTCGTAAAGTCAGATAAGATCTCACAGCTTACGGGTACGACATCGTACTTGCCTGTACTAGCCAGCTCTCTGACTTCTTCGATTGACGGCACTACTTTCATAAGTTCACCTCCGTTTTCTTGTCTGACGGAGGCAATAAAAAAGCCCCCGACAAAAGACCTCTAAGTCTTAAGTCAAGGACGAATAGTACTTATCCGCGGTGCCACCTTGATTCACGATGTGACTCGTGCGCTTTAGCAAGATACCAACATATCTCCGGCAACTTACGCATGCCTTACGTCGCAACATACTAGGGAAGACCCTTTCCTTCGCGCCCTCAGGAGTCCATTCACTTAAGGTCCTTGCTGTCCGGATCTCACCACCCCGGGCTCTCTTTGAACGGTTTCCTTGAAGTTACTCACTCTCCGTCAACGGTTTGATTAAATTGTCATAAAAATACTACATGAATGGTGGGTTGTCAATTAAACGGCCGGCATTTTCAGCCGGCCGGAATAAACTTTACGATCTTCGGAGTGCGTTTTGCACTTCCCTTATATTATTTTTCTTCTAATAGATTACCTAAAAATCAGAAACTTTCTTAATCGATATATCCGTCATTGACCATGTCCGTGAACAGGTAAATAGCGTCATCTCTGGTGTAATAACCGTAAGCATACTGTTGTGCATAATCCAAAAAGTATAAGTTGATCGTCTCATCGTACTGGGTCGCGTTTTTACCGGAGGCGAGAACATTGCATTTCATATATGTTTCGAAAATATTCTGGCCGCCGCAGAAATCACAATCGAAGTGTACCTTTGCCATAACTACATTGGATGTAACCGTATCCTGAGTGTAGTTATTCATCATGTCGGTAGCCCAGAGATACTGAAGTCCCGTATCGGAAGTGTCGAGCGTGATCCACTCGATGAGTTCAGCTACACCCTCTTTCTGGTCAGTATTCCTGTTGCCGAGGACCCATGTGCCGCCCCAGTAGAAACCGACAGGAGGAAGACAGACTCTCCAGTCACCGTATGAGCCTTCGCCTACACTGTAGCCGCCGCTGTTGCCCATCATAACATAATTGATCATCCAGTCAGGTCCGAAGTAGCAGAATACATCGGAATTCTGCATATCTTTATACCAGCCTTCTGACCAGGAGTTGTTGCCGTTGGCAAATCCCTCATCGATCAGCTTCTTAGCGAAATCAAAATATTCTTCTCTCTCAGGAGAGATAACCAGATTGTGGTCTGAATCTACCCAGGGCTGCGAAGTGTTCGTAGAACATGCCTGCCACACATCGTTTTCTCCGGAAACGACCTTGTAACCGCTGGATTTAAGAGTATTTGCAGCATCCCAGAACTTATCCCAGCTGCCTGTGCCTGCTCCGAATATCTTCTCGATCTCAGCGGGATCATCCGTGCCGAATACCTGCTTGGCAATGGATGCCCTGTAGATCATGGCGCCGCTTGTTGACTGATAGCTGAGAGCTACGACTTCACCGTCACGTGTACCGATATCCACCGAATACTGAGCTATCTCGGCCGCCTTGATCTTATTGTCGGCATCAATTCCCAGTTCCTTGAAAGTAGCTGCGAATTTGGACATATCGCCCTGCGTATACTTGACAGCGAAGTTCGATTCTACCATATAGATATCAGGAGCTTTGTCCTCTCCTGCCGCGAGAGCCTTATCAAGAGCCTCCTGGTAACCGCCGCCGTCAGTCGGAACAATGGTAACGGCTACTGTGTATTTATCAGCAAAATCCGGATGGAGCTCAACAAACTTTTCGACTATAGCGGCTGCATCTGAAGAGTAACCCCAGAGGTGGATGACCTCATCTCCATGGCCATAACCGGGGACGTTGGAATTATTGCCCGGATCATCAGTATGTCCGGTATAAGCCTCTTCGTAGAAATGAAATTCCGGATTACTGGAACTCCAGTAAACAGTTACTTCAAAAGTCTCGTCCTCGTCAATAAATACCCATTCGGCTTCACTCTCATCGTCGGAAATATCCTCATATATCATGTCAAACGGCTTTCCGTAGGTTTCCTCAACAAATCTCTCGGCATCAGATTGTGACGGCAATACAATGAGCCATTCTTCTTCCATATCGAACTTGTTAGGCTTTTTCGAACTCCAGGTAACCGTTACTTCTACAGTGCCGTCCTTGGCGATGAATACCCACTCGGCTTCAGATCCGTCCTTGGAGACATCAGAAGAATCGAGCTTGAACTTCTTGTCGTACTCGTCTTCCACTTCCTTCTTAACTTCCTTGTCAGACGGTACTTCGATCTTTTTAAAGTTGCAGGCTGCCAGTCCGAGCAGCATTGAAAGGCTGATAGCCAGTGCCAGGATCTTTTTCGCTGTCATATTATCCTCCTTGTAGAAAAGCGGCAAGGTGAATATAGTCTCACCCTGCCGCCTAAGTGCCGTCTTTATAAACTATTAAAGAGCAAATGCGCTTGAAACGTTGTCCTTGAACTCCTGGATAGCCGCATCCTTATCGATCTCGCCGTGTGCATACTTGCTGGCTGCATCCTTGAAGAATCCGTTGATATCTTCATCGTACTGTGTCATAGCCTTACCTGTAGCATACTTATTGCCTTCGATAAACTTCTCGAAAACATTCTGGCCGCCGCAGAAGTCGAGTGTGCCGTCAGACTTACCCATAACTACTGCAGAAGCAACCGTATCCTTGGCGCCGTTGCCCATCTGGTCGTTAGCCCAGAGGTACTGCAGACCTGTTTCTGATGTATCGAGCGTGATCCACTCGATAAGCTCAGCTACGCCCGCTGCCTGATCTGTGTCCTTGTCAGCGAGGACCCATGTGCCGCCCCAGAAGAAGCCGACAGGAGGCGTGCATACTCTCCAGTCGCCCCATGTATAACCGGACTGGCCGATCATTACGTAGTTGATAAGCCATGCGGGGCCGAAGAAGCAGAATGTATTAGCATTATTACCGGAACCCATCTCAGCATACCAAGCTTCGTTCCATGAGCCTGTATCCTTGGAAAGATCGTCATCGATAAGCTTCTTATAGATATCGAGGTAAGCTTCTCTCTGAGGATCGATAACGATGTTATTGTCCTTGTCGAGCCAAGCCTTTGTAGCAGCCTTCTCGCATACGTTCCACATGTCGTCACCACCGGCGACAACCTTGTAGCCCTTGTCCTTGAGCTTTGCTGCAGCGTCCCAGAACTTATCCCAGCTGCCTGTACCGGCGCCGAAGATCTTCTCGATCTCGTCAGGATCATCTGTTCCGAATACGTCCTTAGCGATGGAAGATCTGTAGATCATGGCTCCGCCTGTTGCCTGATAGCCGAGAGCTACGACCTCACCGTCACGTGTGCCGATATCTACCGTGTACTGGGCGATCTCAGCTGATTTGATCTTGTTATCAACGTCAATACCAAGATCCTTATATGTAGCTGCGTAATAAGCCATGTCGCCCTGTGCATACTTAAGGATGAAGGCGGCTTCTGCTGCGTACATATCAGGAGCCTTGTCTCCGCCTGCTGCGATAGCCTGGTCGAGAGCCTGCTGATAAGCGCCGCCGTCTGTGGCAATGATAGTGCACCTGACTGTGTATTTCTCACCGAACTCAGGATGGAGCTCAATATACTTAGCTACCATGTTCGGGATCTCGTTTGTGAATGACCAGAGCTCAATAACCTCGGAACCACGGCCGTATGTGGGGACATCCGGATCATCGTCATAAGGATCTGAGGACTCTGTGGGCTTTTCGATCTTCCTGTCGGAGAAGTTAAACTTATCGGGCTTCTTGGAGCTCCATGTAACTGTTACTTCAAGAGTCTCATCTTCTGAATAGAATACCCACTCACCGGTTGTTTCCTTATCGCCTTCGGAAATGGATTCGTAGTTGAACCAGAAAGACATACCATACTCTTCTTCAACAGCGTTCTGGACATCCCTCTTGGAAGGTACGACTGCAAGATCCTTGTCCTCGAAGTTGAATTCCTTGGGATGCTTTGCTTCCCAGGTAACTGTTACCTCAAGAGTGCCGTCCTTGGAAATGAAGACCCATGTTGCTTTGGATTCATCCTTGGCGATCTTCTCCGAGTCGAGCTTGAACTTCATGTCATACTCTTCCTGGACAGCTGCCTTGACATCACTGCTGGAAGGTACTGCGCGTCTGTTGCATGCAACAAGACTGAATAAAAGTGCAAAACATAAAACCAGTGCCAGTATTCTCTTCATTGATATCTCCTCCTATCAATAAATGCGAAAACCAAAACTTAATAAATTAGTGCTCTTACAAGTCCCTGATTTACCTCATAACGGGGATCGTTAGCTGAGAGGTTAGCATTCCATGCGTTGAAGTTGTCTGATGTGAGGCTGTTCCTTGCTGAGTTGTACCATGCAGGTGCAGAGAACTCGAAGTAAAGAACATAGATCTCTGTTTGGTCAGAAGAAATGAATACCTTAACATCACCCGGCTGACGTGCCTCATCAAAGAGCCACATACCCATCTCAACCTTTGTAGTGTCAAGAGGAGCATCTGAAGAAGATGAAAGCAATGTCTCAGCTGTTACGCCGGAGTTGTAACCGCCTGTAAGCATATCCTGGGTATTTGTTGTCTCGCTCTTAACGAGGTTGTAGAAATCAAGTGAGCTCATGCTTCCGGATGCATACTTTGCAGTAGCGTCATTTGCGATAGCCTGAGCGCCTGCAAGGATCTGCTCGGGTGTAGCATCTGTCTGGGAAGCAACATCATTTGTCAGAGTAAGTGTTCTGTAAGCTGCTGTCTGTGTGTCGTTGAGCTTTTTCTCAACGAGCAGTGTAACGTAAGCGCCTGTCTCTGTCTCTGTGACCTTAACATCACCGGGAACTGCATCGCCATAAAGGAATTCGCAGATATCCGCATTCATGTAGGAAGCGCTTGCATATGTGTAATTCTTATAGAGTGTAGGATCGGCATAGTTCTCGTAACCTGCAAGAGTCTCTTCATCGCCCTCTGCCTTGAGGTAATCCATAACGGCCTGTCTGAAGTAAGCGGAATCCTTGCCCTTGGAAGCATCAGCGATCTTCTGGGCTTCTGCAGTAGCTTCAGCAAGGCTCAATGCAGTAGTGACACCGTCGCTGCCTGCGCCTGAGATGAAGTAGTTATTGAATGTTACGACCTGGTAAGCTGTAGGATCTTCGTTGAACTTAGCCTGGATAGCCTCATCAGTAGGAACGATAGCCGGATCGAACTGCTTGAGGTATGCGCCGTATTCCTCAACGAGGATCTCGCGTGCATAGTAATCGATGTACTTTCTTGTTGTCATACCAGTGCCGTAAACAGCAGCCATGTACTGCTGGCTTGTCTGGTAACCGTACATCTTGGCGATAGAATCGAGAGATTCGAGATCTGCAGCTGCAAAATCACGGGACTTAGACATCTCGATGAAGCCTGATTCCTTGGCAGCGCGCTCGACCAGAGCCAATGTTCTCATCTGGCTTGCAGCCTCTCTGAGAAGCATATCTCTGTATGTCTCGTTCTTCTCTGTGTCGTAGATTACGTCCAACATATCCTCGGTAACCATACCGTAGCTTGAGTACTGGTTGTATACCTCTTTGAAGTGCATGTTTGTCTCGAGGATGTTGAAGTTCTTCACTGTACGAACAGATCCGTCAGGAAGTGTTTCCTTGATGGAAACGCCAGTCATAGTGCTGGGAAGAATTCCGGAAATGTATGTGAAGAAGATAGCAATGATGAGGATGATAATAACGATTACCGCGCCTAATCCGCCTGAAACTACCTTCTTGTTTGCCTTCTTTCCGGACTTGGAGGACTTTGCCATTTTGCCTACCTACCTTATTTTTTATTAATATAGAGCATTGAACATTATAATTCGGTGCCCTCAATAATGCAAGGAAGACTCGAAGGAACCTCAACAATATAGTGAGGTTCAAGGCATTTTAGAGCCTCTTTGTCCATCTTCGTCCACCCTACGAGAGCAAAATCACAGCCGGCATCCTTTGCCGAGAGGATATCAGGCACAGCGTCCCCGACATAGAGAACGCGCCCCATATCGCTTATTCCCAGCCTTCTTGCGGCTTCGATCAGGGGATCCCCGTGGGGCTTGGCGCGCTCCGTGGCCTCTCTGAATACCATCGTGTCGAAATATTTTCCAAGATCAAGAAAATCTATTGTGATCATGGCAGAAGACTCACGCTTTGAGGTCACGATGCCCTGTTTTGCGCCCAGAGTCCTTATTTTCGAGAGGAAATCATAGACTCCGGGAAAAACCGGGACCGCGTTTTCCTCTAATTTTGCGCAGTTATAGTCGAGATATGCCTTTATCAGGCGCTCTTTGGTCTCGTCGTCGTGCATGGCATAGACTTCGTTTAAAGGCCTGCCGATAAAGCTCATCAGATCCGCGTCAGTACGGTCGGTACCGCCAAGCACGATATCGTAAGCTTTTTTAAGTGATTCCATTATGAGCGGGACCGAATCCCACAAAGTACCGTCAAGATCGTAAAGAACCAGATCGTACTTATTCATCGTCCTTGGGATTCTCCTCTTTGCCTTCTTCGGGCGGGACGACAGGATTAATATGGATCAGGACCTTCGAGATGGCATTCTCCTCCACCTTGAGAACCTTGATCCTTAAGTTCTTGTAGTTGACGACAGGGTGCTCGGTCTCTTCCGGCACGCGGTCGAGCTGGGAGATCACGAGGCCTGCGATGGTGTCGTATTCGTCGTTGTCGAGCTCGATATCGAGGACATCTTCAAGGTCAGAGAGCGTCATGTCGCCCCTGACGATATAGTCGCCGTTGGAGAGCTTAACGAACTCCTCAGCCTCATCGTCGAACTCGTCCGTGATGTTGCCTACGAGCTCTTCGAGCATATCCTCGATCGTTGCGATGCCCATCGTTCCGCCGTACTCGTCAACGATAACAGCCATCTGCATGCCGCAGTTTTTCATCTCGCCGAAGAGCGAAGATATCTTACGGGTCTCGTGTACGATGAGAGGCTCTCTTATGAACTTCTCGAGCTTAAAAGGCTTATCCTCCGTGGGAGGCATGATGCCTATGAGGTCCTTGATATGAAGGATTCCGATGATATCATCGATCGTATCCTTGTAGACGGGTATTCTCGTGAACTTCTCTTCCCTTGCGACACGCATGACTTCGTCATATTCTGCGTCGATCGGGAGCGAGATGATCTTCTTTCTGTGCGTCATGATCTCCGAGACTTCTTTGTCGTTGAACTCGAAAACATTCTCGATCATTTCCTTCTCGGTATCTTCGATGTTGCCGGATTCGGAGCCGACATCTACCATCATGCGGATCTCTTCTTCGGTAACTGTCTTATCGGTCTGGTTGGGATCGATCCTGAACAGACGCAGAATAAGATTTGTAGATACCGTGAGGATCCATACGAAAGGCTTTAGGACAGCGCCGAAGAACTTAACGATGCCCGCAGCCGCAAAGGCCCATTTCTCAGGCTTGTTCTGCGCGATGCGCTTAGGAACGAGCTCACCTAAGACAAGGGAGAAATAAGACAGCACAACAGTGATGAGCACCGTCATGAGGGGCTCGATCCAGCCGTGGTTTGTCTCAGGATCTACCAGAAGGGCAAGCTTGCTGGCGAAGCTGTTGGCAGCAAAAGCGGATGACAAGAATCCGGCAAGCGTGACGCCTACCTGGATGGTCGCTAAGAAGTTGCCCGGATTATCGATGAACTTCAGTACACGCAGGGCCTTCCTGTCGCCTTCTTCGGCGAGCTTATGCATTTTCGCGTCGTTAAGGGAGATGACAGCCATCTCGGTGCCTGAGAAAAAGGCATTAACGAGCACGAAAAACAGTACCAGTAAGATGTCGAGCAATATCTCCATTATTTCATTCCGTTAAGAAGGTCGATCAATGTCTGTCTGACGACCTGGTGGTCAGCCTTGCCCTTGAGGGCGCGCATCGACTGTCCGATCAGGAACGTGAGGTTCTTCTCTTCGCCTGCGAGATAGCCGTTAACGGCCTTCTCGTTGGCAGCAATGATCTCCTTGATGACAGGCTCAATGGATCCTGCGTCTGAGACCATGGCAAGTCCGTTGTCCGCGATATATTTATCAGGATCAGTGCCGTTTAAGAACGCTTCTTCCAAAGCCTTCTGGCCTGATTTACGGTTGATCTTGCCGTCGTTTACAAGGTTGATGATCTTACCCATGACCTTGCCGTCAAAGTCGATGTCGGCAGCCAGTACCTTGGCGTCCTTTGCGATCTTAAGAAGGTCTGTCATGAGCCAGTTGGAGCAGTCCTTAGGGCTCTTGGCTACTTCGCAAGCGGCCTCGAAAACCTTGACCAGTGCGGGTGTTCCCGTGATGATCTCTGCATCGTACTCAGGGAGCCCCAATTCTGTTACATATCTCTCGCGCTTAGCGTCAGCAAACTCGGGAAGCTCTGATCTTACCTTCTCCAGGAACTCATCTGAGATGTTGATGGGCATGAGGTCCGGATCCGGGAAATACTTGTAATCCTGGGCGTTTTCCTTGGAACGCATGGAGTATGTGTACTCCTGCTCGTCGTCCCATCGTCTTGTCTCCTGGATGACCTTGCCGCCCTCTTCGATCAGGTCGATCTGTCTGTCGCGCTCGTATTCGATAGCGCGCTCGATCGCCTTAAGGGAAGCGATATTCTTCATCTCGGTTCTTGTACCGAACTCCTTCTGGCCTCTGGGCCTTACGGAGAGGTTAACGTCAGCTCTCATGGAGCCTTCCTGCATCTTGCAGTCGGAAATGCCTAAGTACTGCATCGTATCCCTGAGCTTTTCGAGATATGCGATGACCTCTTCACCGGATCTGAAATCAGGCTCGGAGACGATTTCCAAAAGCGGTACGCCGCAGCGGTTGAAGTCGACCATCGTCATGCCCGTAACGGGATCGTGTACGAGCTTGCCGGCATCTTCTTCCATGTGGATCTCGTGGATGCCGATGGACTTCATGCCCTGTGATGTCTTGATGTCGACATGACCATTCCTGCAGATCGGATAGTAAAGCTGTGATATCTGATATGCCTTTGGAAGGTCAGGGTAGAAATAGTTCTTACGGTCGAACTTGTTATTTCTTGTGATCTCGCAGTTAAGCGCGAGTCCTGCCTTGACGGCATACTCGACTACCTGCTTGTTGAGCGTAGGAAGCGTGCCCGGCATGCCGGAGCAGACTTCGCAAACATGTGTATTGGGCTCGCCTCCGAACTTGGCAGAGCATCCGCAGAAGATCTTGGATTCTGTCGAGAGCTCGCAGTGTACTTCGAGGCCTATTACCATCTCATAATCCTGCATGACTTAGCCCTCCCCTCTCATAGCTTCTTCGGGGATCTTGTTCTCGAACCCCTCATCCGAAGTTGCCTTCTGGTAAGCAGAAGCAACACCGATGACAGTCTCTTCGGAGAACCTGTCACCCATGATCTGGAGACCGACGGGAAGACCGTCTGATGTAAATCCGCACGGAACGGACATCGCGGGGATGCCTACGATGTTTACGAGAACGGTGCAGATATCGCCAAGATACATCTTGAGAGGATCAGATAAGCTCTCGCCCTTCTTAAGAGCAGCTGTAGGAGCTACAGGTCCTAAGATCGCATCGTACTTTGTAAATGCCTGGTCAAATGCCTGCTTGATGAGGTTCTTAACTCTCAAAGCCTTGTTGTAGTAAGCATCGTAATAACCTGAGGAAAGAACGAAGTTACCGAGCATGATCCTTCTCTTGACCTCGAGTCCGAAGCCTTCACTTCTGGACTTGATGTAGAGCTGGCCTAAGTCATCAACACCTTCAGGTCTGTAGCCGTACTTAACGCCGTCATATCTGGACAGGTTCGAGCACGCCTCAGCGGTGCAGATGATGTAGTACGTAGGGATAGCGTACTTGATGATCGGCATCGGGAATGTCTCAACCGAAGCGCCCTTTGACTTAAGGACTTCTACCGCATCAAGGACTGCCTTCTTAACGTCAGCATCGATACCGTCGCCGATATATTCTTCCGGAATACCGAACTTCTTTCCTTCGAGGCTGTAGTTCTCAACAGCGGAGAGGTCTATCTTCTCAGACTCTAATGAGGACTGGTCCTTCTGGTCCTTGCCGCTGATTACATTAAATACTGCGGCAATGTCTTCTGCCTTTCTTCCGATAGGTCCGATCTGGTCCAATGAAGAAGCGAAAGCAACAAGACCGTATCTTGATACTGCGCCGTATGTAGGCTTAAGGCCCGTAACGCCGCAGAAAGAAGCAGGCTGTCTGATGGATCCGCCCGTATCTGAGCCCAGAGCAACAGGTGCTAAAGCAGCTGCTACGCATGCAGCAGAACCGCCTGATGAACCGCCCGGTACCCTGTCTGTATCCCAGGGGTTGGACGTGATGCCGAAGTAGCTGGTCTCAGTGGTGGAGCCCATCGCGAACTCGTCCATATTTGTCTTGCCGAGAATGATCATTCCGGCATCTTCTATTTTGCGGATAACCTCTGCGTCGTAAGGCGGAACGAAGTTGCCGAGCATCTTAGACGCGCATGTCGTCTTGATGCCCTTCGTGCAGATATTGTCCTTGATAGCGATCGGAACGCCTGCCAGAGGACCTGTCAGTGTTCCTGCCTTGATGGCCTCGTCAGCCTTCCCGGCTTTTGCGAGAGCCTCGTCTCTGATAACGGTGATGTATGACTTGTACTCACCGTCTTTTGCATCTATAGCATCGAGGAAAGCCTTGGTAGCCTGTACAGAGGTGATCTTGCCTTCCTTGATCGCTGCGCCTATCTCGAGGGCGCCCAGTTTTCTAATCTCGATATCAGTCATAGCGCACACCCCTTAATCAAAGGTCTTCGGCACGAGGATCGTACCGTCCTTTGTCTCGGGCGCGTTGCTTAAGACCGCATCCCTCATATCTTCATTCGCAATAACATCTTCACGCGTAACGTTGGATACGCCTGCAGCGTGGCTCAAAGGCTCCACGCCGTCTGTGTTAAGCTCATTAAGCTCATCGAAATACCCCAGAATGTCGCCTAAAGCCTTCTGTGTCTTCTCTTCATCTTCAGGGCTCAGCTCAAGGCGCCCGAGGCTCTCCAAGTACTGAACCAAATCTTTTGTAATCTCCATGAAATTACACTCCTACCTGCAAATAGTCAGAAATCTTCAATCTAAGATTTTAACACGCCCTATATTTTAAGTAAATAAAGCCGGTTTTTGCTTTTCGACTTTTCGCGCGCCCGAAAACCCCGGATTGCGAAAAATGCCTGGAACCGGTCCAATCACGCACGATTTGCGCATTTTCCGCCAAACCAGCGTAAAACCGCCCGAATCGCGCACGATTTGCGCGCGGCCAGACAAATGCTGAAAAAGTGTACGAATCTCCCCTAAAACAGACACGATTTCAGCATTATTCAAAAAAGTGCTCGAAAAAGTGTGTGAATCACCCCGGAAACAGACACTTTTTCAGCACTGCTAAATGCCATTCCTGAATTCGTCACGAAAAGCCGCGTTTCCGTGAAGGATTCGTGAAAAGGAAGCACGGCGTAAAAAGAGGTTGCCCTGATCAAGGACAACCTCCGGAAAAACTAATCTTCAGACTGACCTTACTCGTCGTCTTCCTCAGAATCCTCTGAAACATCAGGATCTTCATCCTCTTCATCAGACTCTTCTGCTTCTTCTGACTCCTCAGACTCTTCGTCCTTATCAGTCTCATCGCCGTCTTCAGAATCAGACTCATCGTCATCTTCGTCTTCATCGTCTTCATCGTCGTCTTCGACAATTGCTTTGCGCTTGGACTTGGCGATCTCGGCCTTGATGGCAGTCTCCTTCTTGTAGTTGTTCATCGCGTAAACGATAAGGATAACGATTACCGCAAGGACTGCAACGCAGGCAAGCGTGATGAATACGATGATAAGAACAGTGACTGAATCAACCTTCTGTCCGGACTGTACAGGTGCCGTGCCTGTGCCGGCCATATCTGTTGAAAGAGAAGGCATTGTCATGTCCTGTGTTGTCGGAGTAGCTGTGGGTACAGGTGTTTCCGTAGGAGCTGCAGGTGACGGGAGATATTCGTCATCGGTGTGGAGATCATGAATCTTGCTATCAATCTCCTCGTTAACGGAATTCTTCAGGAGAAATGAAGCAATCTCCTGGAACTGTGATGCTTCAGGTGTCTGATTTCCGAGATATCCGACTACGAAATATCCATATTTGGGTGCATAGACAATGTCTATTTCGCCTTCGGTACGGTCTGCGCCGTAAGCCCACTCTTCAAACTCAGGTACCACCGCAAATTCGGAAGGAACTTCGTCTCTCTTAAAGACTGCGATATCGCCGTAATCGTAGGCGGTGCCCATTCCGTAAGCCTCTTCAGAGAGCTCTGTGAAATTGTCGAGGGATGTGCTGGTATCCTTCAGGGCATTTGCGCACTCAAGAGCCATATCCTTCTGAGCCTGGTCTGAGGTATCAGGAGCATAGAAAAGAGCATATCTTACGTTCGGAACAGTAATGTCACTGCGCTCTTCTGCGTACTTGTCGCAATATACCGTTTCATAGTATTGAGCGAGATAGAAAACATCAATAATCTCCCTGTAGGCTGCTTCATCAAATCCGGAACCACCGAAGTTTGCCATGTATTCTTCGAAAGTCAGTCCGTATGCGGCAGCGTCCGAAGTGATGCCGTCCATCATCTCATCAATGCTCTGCTTTATATCGTCAGGAATTTCAATGCCTTCTTCCTTTGCGCGCTTTACCTTGATGAAATCGAATTCAATATCATATTCGGCTTTGCTGACAAACAGATCTCCCTGTGTAGCAAAATCACTGCCGAGGGGACACTCTGCAGATAAGTCAATTTTCCCCATTGATGTCGCAACGTAGTAGCCGTATTGAGCATAAGATGACAACTCCGAAAACGCGTTGATGAAATAAAAATTCGTGATGGTGGTCGGGATTGCCTCACCATCAAAATAATACTGGTGATCAAGGTAGTTCGAAAGCTGCGGACCGTAACACTCATCAAACGACGGGATCTCCGACGGGTCATACGTAGTGGCTGTCGATTCTTCAGAACTCTCGGAGGATGCTATGGTGCTCTCTTCTACGAGTGTTTCCTTGTTGCAGCCTGCGAACATGGATACTGCAAAAGTTGCCGTAAGAATAAATGCGATTTGTCTTCTCATGTTTTTCATCCTTTAATGATATCGGCATGGTGAGATATTTTTCGCCATGCCGGAAATATAGATCAAGTTCAATAATTATGTGCTCGGAGCCGTTGTCGGAGTAGGCGCCGGAGGTGATGCGAGGTACGGATCGTCAGTGTGCAGATCGTGTACGCCGCTTTGTGCTTCTGCCAGAAGATCCTGGCTCAGAGCAGTCGCTGCAGCGGATTCGATAACAGACTGGGACTGCTCCTCGCGTCCGAGATATCCTACGACGAAATAACCGTAATTAACAGCGTAGATGATCTCCATGTCGCCTACCTGGCGGCTCTCGTCGTAAGCCCAGGCCTCAAATTCGGGGACCATTCTCTGGCCATACTTGTTAACGATGATATCGTTTGTCTCCTTGGCAAGACCGAGATTGACTGCTTCCTGCGCATATGTCGGAAAATCATCTATTGATTTGCACTTATTCAGTACATCGGTAGCTGCTGCAAGAGCCGCATCCTTTTCAGCCTGTGTAGCAGGAGGTGTATTCGGATCAAAGGGCTGCTCGGGAGCTTCAAAAACCGCATATCTGATGTTGTGGAAATACTTATCTTCATATGTGGGTTCATAATTCTGCGCATACCATATTGAGTACAAGCGCGAGAGATAATCCATCTCATTGATATCTCTGAAGCTCTCCTCAGTCATCTCAGGACCAAACCAGAGCTTTAGATACTCCTCGTAAGTCTTCCCGGAATTTGCAGCCCTCTGTGCATAAACGTCCAGTATAGCATCGACGTTTTTCTGTGCCTCGTCTGTGAGTGACATGCCCTCTGCCTCAGCTCGCGCATCGATAATCAATGCCCGCATGAGCTTTCCCTCTGCATATGCAACGAAATAATCACCGTAAGTCTGATATCCGCTGCCCTCAGGGCACTCAGCCGCCAGGTCGAGATAACCCATTGTCGTTGCCGTGTAATAGCCCTGGCTTACGTAATTAGTCGCAATCTCAATAAAGGAAGTAATGAAATAGTAATTCGAAACCGTCTTTGGAACTTCCTTGCCGTCAAAATAGTACTGATGGTTAAGATAGTTAGGGAGCTGGCTGCCGAAAAGCTCTTCGAAGGTCTGCGGATCCCATGTCGAAGAAGTATCTGTGGTAACTTCCGATGATGCGGAAGGATCACCGGGTGCTTCGGTAAGCTTGGTGTTCTTGTTGCAGCCTGATACCATTGACAATGCGATAGCGGCTGTAACAACTGTTGCGATTACTTTTTTCATTTGCCTGTTATCCTCTTGTAGTCTTCTGTACATGCGGCGATCGTATCGTCCATGTCATAGTATTTGTACTTACCGAGTCTGCCTCCGAATTCGACGTTGCCGTCAGCTTCGGCGAGCCCGGTATACTTCTTATACAGCTCGTTGTTCCTGTCGTTGTTGAGCGGATAGTAAGGCTCGTCGCCCGGCTTCCACTCTGCGGGATACTCGTGTGTGATGACTGTTCCTTTGCCTGTCCCGAACTCGAAATGCTTGTGCTCCAAGATCCTCGTGAACGGTGTCTCGGCATCGGTGTAATTGACCACCGCATTGCCCTGGAAGTCGTCGGTATCAGGCAGATATTCCGTCTCAAACCTCAGGCTTCTGTACTCGAGTTTGCCCAGGGTGTAATTATAATACTCATCGATCATTCCCGTATAGATGATTTTCGGAGCAATTTTATCCAAAGATTCCCTCTCTTTGAGGTAATCTATGCCACATCTTACTTCAATGCCCTCGAGCATGTTTTCGATCCATCTGGTATAGCCGCCGACAGGAATGCCCTGATATTTGTCGTTGAAATAGTTGTTGTCGTAAGTAAGTCTTACGGGCAGTCTCTTGATGATGAACGCGGGAAGCTCGGTAGCCTTTCTGCCCCACTGCTTCTCGGTGTAGCCCTTAACAAGCTTGTTGTAGATGTCAGGTCCGATAAGGGAAATGGCCTGTTCTTCAAGGTTTTTGGGGTCATCGACCTTGCCCAGAGCGATCTGCTCGTCAAGCTTTGCCCTGGCTTCCTGAGGAGTTACGACGCCCCACATCTTGTTGAAGGTATACATGTTGAAGGGCATCGAATAGAGCTCGCCCTTGTAGTTGGCGACTACGCAGTTTGTATAGCGGTTGAACTCGGCAAATCTGTTCGCAAAATCCCACACAGCCTTGTCGCTCGTGTGGAAAATATGCGCGCCGTATTTATGAACATTAATGCCGTGGACATCTTCAGTGTAGACGTTGCCGGCAATATGGGGTCTCCTGTCGATCACAAGACACTTATATCCGTCATCTGTTGCCAGGCGTGCGAAAGTCGCACCGTAAAGGCCTGCACCTACAATGAGGAAATCATATTCACCCATGGCTCAACCTCCGTTCTCGAAAACAGTTTAATTACTATACACTATTTAAGGAAATTCGCCTAATTTGAGGAGGTCCCAAGCCATTATTCAGCTCTGCATCTTCCGGCAGCCGCATTAAAGTTTTTAAGCTTTTGAGTGTCTTTATAAAGCTCGCCAAGTCTCAAGAACGGAGCGTATCTTACTGCGCTCGTGAACATCGCGAAAGGCACACCGAGAGCCTTCGCATCCTTGCGCAGCGCTTCAACCAGATCCTTGTATCTTGCGATCTGTCCTATCTCCCATGACACCCCGCACTTAAGCTCTTCCGAGCCGTCGTCGATGCGGAAACTCCCCGCAGGGATAAGGTCTTCAACTCCCTTAATGCTCAAGTAAAGATCGTACGCGCCTTCCTCGATAAGGAACTTGCCGTAGATCTCATCGAAGTAAGCGAGTTCGTTCTTTTCAAACGATATCGTCACCTTCGAAGTGCTGCCGGCCTTTACCAAAACCTTGGAAAATCCTTTGAGCTCGACAGGTGCCCGCGGCGTTACAGGCACCCTCTTAGACACATAGAGCTGGACTATTGCCTTGCCGTCAATCTTGCTTTTATTTGATACGTTGCAGGTGACATTGATCCTGCCGCCCTTTTTAGATACTGCAGTATCTTTGACTGCAAACTTCGAATAAGAAAGCCCATATCCGAACGGATAAAGCGGCGTGATGCCGCGCTTCAAGTAACCTCTGTAGCCGGCATAAATACCTTCGCCGTAGATGCATGTATAGCTGTCCGGATAGCAAAGATAAGAGGGAGAATCCTTGTAGGACACAGGGAACGTGCAGGTCAGTGCTCCCGAAGGATTGACCTTGCCGGTCAGGATATCAGCCATGGCTTTGGCGCCCATCATGCCGGGATAGAAGACCGTGAATATTGAATCCGCGATATGCTCTATGCCGTCTAATTCGACAGGGCCGGGCACGTTAAGGATCAGGCATATCCTGCCCCTGCCTTTGTCCTTGGCGAGCTTTCTGATGAATGAAGCAGTCTGTTTATTAAGCTTAAGATCAGGCCTGTCAGTGCCTTCGCTCGAGCCTATGGACTCGATGATCACCGCGGTCGCGCCCTTGCGGAAAGCTTCTAAATCGTCTTTAAGCACCCTGTTATCACCCAGAATGCTTCGAAGTTCATCCGCAAGACCAGCCTTTCTGTCAGTAAATACCTGCGCGCTTCCTTCGCCATAGTCTTTGAATCTTTCGGGGAACTTTCCGAAGAATACGGCCTTGGATGTCTTCTTCAGAGGCAGCGCGCCGTTATTCTTGAGCATGACGATGCCTTCGGCCGCAGCATTATATGCAGCCCTGTCGCCTGCCTTTTTGTACTTTGAAGCAGTAAGCCCTTCAGGTGCTTTTACGTCAGCGAATCTGTCTATCAGGTCAAGGATCCTTAGTGCGGCTTTATTTAGGTCTTTGACAGCGAGCCTGCCGTCCTCTACTGCTTTGACGATATCGGAAGGATCCCACGGGCCAGGCATAAAGAGGTCCTGGCCGGAAGAAACCGAATCACCGGTCTTTCCTCTGCAAGCGGACCAGTCTGTAACGGTAACTCCCTTGTAGCCCCATTCTTTTCTCAGGACGTCTTTAAGCAGCCACGGATTCTCGCAGCAGGGCTTGCCGTTGATCGCAGGATATGCGGTCATGAGGGTCGAAGCGACCTTGCTGCAGGCCTCAAAGGCAGGGAAATAAAGTTCTCTTAAAGCCCTTTCCCTGATGAGTTCGTTTATGACATTGCGGTTCTTCTCTAAGTTGTTGCAAGCGAAATGCTTAACGTCTGATGCCACACCTGTGCTCTCTACGCCTTTGCACATCTCGGGCGCCAGAGTTTTGGCAAGGAACGGATCTTCAGAATAGCCTTCGAAGAATCTTCCGCTTGAAGGCTCCCTTAAAAGATTCGTGTTCGGAGTCCCGAGGAGCACGCCGACATGATATAAGGCCGCCTCCATTCCGAGAGCCCTGCCGGTGTCATAAACGACCTTGGGATTCCATGTAGATCCGAGGACTATTCCGGGAGGGTAACAGCCCGGTGCGACGTCTATTCCGCCGCGGTAGTCTGCGAGGCATTTTTGGAGCTTATCGCGGAGCTCTTTCTCTGTTTTCGAGAGCTTATCCGTCTCATAAAAGAAGTGGATGACATTATCCAGTTCCCCATATGAATAGGCACTTGTTACATTGTTAAACAAGTGGACGAGGGTGTGTTCGTAGTTGATCCCGGTGCCGCCGTCCTGGATGTTCATTTCAGGTATAAAACCGGCCGCAGATTCGAACCCTCCGATCGAGAAAGCGGTGGTCCCGCACAGGAGCCGCGCCTTATCTGAGAGGGTCATTCTGCCCAGGAATTTTCTGGTATTCATAGTGCTCATCCGAGTGCTTTTTCGCCCAATTCCATTATCCTGTCATCGAGTACGCAGAAGGTGATCTCGATCTCGTAATCGGGATTACCGGCGATAAAATCCCTGCAGGCTGAGATCGCTCTTTCCCACGCTCCCTCTAACGGGTATCCGTAGATGCCGGCTGAGATCAGGGGGAAACCGATCGAGTGCAGGTCGTTCTCCTTGGCGAGCTCTAGTGCACTCTTGTAAGCGCTGTAGAGCTTCTGCGGTTCGCCGTCGATACCGCCCTTCCAGATGGGACCTACCGCGTGGATGACATGCTTGGCGGGAAGATTAAATCCCGGTGTGATCACTGCAGATCCTGTAGCGCAGCGCCCGATCTTCATGCAGGCTGCGGTCATCTTATCGACTCCCGCATCTCTGAAAATATATCCGCAAACTCCGTTGCCCATTATGAGAGCGGAATTTGCTGCGTTGACTACTGCGTCTGCCGTGAGCTTGGTGATGCTTAGCTTTTGAATCTTAATGCTACTCATACTGGTTCTCCTTTGCGTTATTTTTTTGGTGGTTCTTCTTACTTAAATTGTAATGCTTAACGCGAGGATATTCCAACGCAAAAAAGAACTGCCTCAAATTATTTGAGGCAGTCCGGAAGCTTTATTAAAAGGTCGGGGAATTACTGCATGATGGCGAACTTGAGCGTAGCCTGGACAGCGACCTTGCCGTCGACTGTGGCAACTGCTTCGCCAACGCCGACAGGGCCTCTTACAGCTGTGATCTTTGTCTCAAGTCTTACTGTATCGCCGGGTACGATCGCGCGCTTAAACTTGCAGTTGTCGATACCTGCGAAGACTGCGATCTTGCCCTTGAATTCTTCCTGTGAGAGGATCGCTACTGCGCCTGTCTGCGCGAGTGCCTCGACAGTAAGAACGCCGGGTACGATAGGATATTCAGGGAAATGTCCTCTGAAGAAATATTCGTCGTATGTGAAGTTTTTGATAGCGACAGCATACTGACCGGGCTCATAGTCCTCTACCTTGTCAATGAGAAGGAAGGGGTGTCTGTGAGGTATGATCTTCATGATCTCTGTCGTGGTAAGTGAGTTAGCCATAATGTAGATGCCTCCTTATATTTCTTTCCCGGACAAACCGTTTGTGATTATTCTTCGAACTTCTTGACGATCAAAGAAGCGTTGTGACCGCCGAAGCCCAGGTTATTAGTCATAGCATACCTTATATCGCGGTTCTTAGGCTCGATGAATGTGTAATCGAGGTCCATCTCGCCTTCAGCTTCCTTGGAGCCTGCCGTAACGTGAACATAACCGTCACGGATAGCCTTAACGCATGCGATGAGCTCAACGCCGCCTGCACCGCCCAATACGTGGCCGATCATGGACTTTGTCGAGTTGATGGAGATGCCCTTGATATCTTCCTTGAACGCATACTTCATTGCGCGTGTCTCGAAAAGATCGTTGTGGTGTGTGGATGTGCCGTGAGCATTGATGTAATCGATGTCGGAAGGCTTGATGCCTGCTTCCTTCATTGCGATGATCATTGCTTCGCCTGCGCCTGATCCGTCTTCTGCAGGAGATGTGATGTGGTATGCGTCGCATGTAGCGCCGTAGCCTACAATCTCTGCGAGGATGTTAGCGCCTCTTGCCTTGGCGTGCTCATAAGATTCGAGAACGAGAACGCCTGAGCCTTCACCGATGACGAAGCCGTCTCTGTCCTTATCGAAAGGTCTTGAAGCTGTCTCGGGATCTTCGTTTGTGGAAAGAGCCGTAAGAGCCGCAAAGCCCGTAATGCCTGTCTTGCATACAGCTGCTTCGCATCCGCCCGTGATCATGACGTCTGCATCGCCGTACTTGACTGCCTTGAAAGCGTCACCGATGGAGTGAGCGCCTGTAGCGCAAGCCGTGATGACACATGTGTTGATGCCCTTCATTCCGTACTGGATCGCGATGTTTGCAGATGCCATGTTTGCGATCATCAAAGGGATGTACATAGGAGCGATCTTGCCGGATTTCTCGAATCTGATCTGCTCTCTCTCGTGAGCCTGCATCGATCCGATACCGGAGCTGACGATAACGCCTACTCTGTAAGGGTCTTCCTTTGTCATATCAAGACCTGCCTGCTCGATAGCTTCCTTAGCTGCAGCGAGTGCATAGTGAGCGAAGGGCTCCATGCGCTTCATTGTCTTGAAATCCATGTAGTTCTGGGGATCGAAGTCTTTGACTTCGCATGCAAGCTTTACCTTATAACCGCTTGCATCAAACTTTGTAATCGGCGCGGTAGCTGCCTTTCCTTTCTTGAGGCCTTCCCAGTATGCCTCAACGCTGTTACCAAGAGGTGTGATCGCACCCATGCCGGTTACTACGACTCTGTTTGCCATTTAATTATTCTCCAATAGTTTTATTTTCCAGGACACTCCCCACAAGCATCCTTGAATTACATATGCATTCCGCCGTCGACGGATAATACCTGTCCTGTGATGTAAGAAGCATCTTCAGAACAGAGGAAGTTGACTGCGTTAGCGATGTCCTCAGGCTGACCGTATCTCTTGAGAGGGATCAGTTCGAAGATAGCTTCCTTCTGCTTGTCTGTGAGAACGGCAGTCATGGGTGTCTCAACATATCCGGGAGCGATCGCATTGAATGTGATGTTTCTTGAAGCGAGCTCTCTTGCGCAGGACTTGGTGATACCGAGGATTCCTGCCTTGGATGCGGAATAGTTGACCTGGCCAGCCTGACCTTCGAGACCAACGATGGAAGAGATGCTTACGACTCTTCCCTCTCTCTTCTTCATCATGATAGGTGTGGTGTGCTTGATGAAGTTGAATGTGCCCTTGAGGTTAACTGCGATAACGGAATCGAAGTTCTCTTCTGTCATCTTGAGAAGCAGACCGTCTCTTGTGATGCCTGCGTTGTTAACGAGGATATAGATGCCGCCGAAGTCTTCGTTGATCTGAGCTACTGTCTCTCCGACCTTCTCGAAATCAGCAACATTGCACTGATATGCCTTGGCGTCAACGCCCAAAGCCTTTACCTCGTCTTCAGCTTCCTTGCTCATTTCGAGGGGGCATGCGTCTACGATAGCGATGTTGTAGCCGCTCTTGGCAAGCTTGATTGCGATAGCCTTGCCGATACCTCTTGAAGCGCCGGTAACGATTGCAGTTTTTCTGGTATTCTCTGACATGATCTTTCCTCCTTTATTATCCCAGCTTCTCAGCCAGTGTCTCGATGTCTTCCGGTGTAGCCACACCGATTACTTTGATGGACGGAACGGTCTTCTTTACGAAGCCTGCGATGGTCTTTCCGGGACCTACTTCGATGATCGTATCCACGCCCATCTTCTCTAACTCATAGAGTGTCTGCTCCCACATGACGGGGCTTGATACCTGTGCCTTGAGAAGGTCCTTGATAACAGCTTTGTCTGTGATGGCAGATGCGTTTGCGTTTGCGATATAAGGGATCTTGGGATCCTTGATCTCAACATCCTTGAGAGCATCTCCGAGCTTTTCGCCTGCGCCCTTGAGAAGAGGTGAGTGGAAAGGTCCGGAAACGTTGAGCTCCAGAACTCTCTTCGCGCCTGCTTCCTGAAGCAGAGGCATAGCCTCCCGGACTGCTGTCTTCCTGCCTGTGATTACGATCTGTCCGGGGCAGTTGAAGTTAGCGGGCCAGACACCTTCGATCTTGCTTGTTACGCTCTCGATAGTCTCTTTATCAAGGCCGATGACTGCCGCCATTGAGCCTTCGCCTGCGGGCACTTCGGAAGACATGAGCTTTCCTCTGAGTCTTGTAAGTCTTACCGCATCTTCAAAGCTGATCGCGCCTGCGACGTAGAGGCTGCAGTATTCACCGAGTGAAAGACCTGCTGTGACTGCGGGCTTGTATCCTGCATCGAGCAATGCGTCCGTGATCATGCAGCATGCGGTAACAAGTGCCGGCTGCGTATATTCGGTGATGTTGATGTCTTCGTTGGGCTCATAGAGGAGCTTGTCCATGTCGATCCCTGCAGCTTCAGATGCCGTGGCGATCATATCCTGGAAATATCTGTCAGATCTGGCAAAACCCTCTGCCATTCCGACGTGCTGTACTCCCTGACCCGGGTAACAAAAAGCTATACTCATTATGCTTCGAGCTTCCTTCCCAAAAGTTTATCTGCCTGCTCGAACATCGATTCGATGATCTCCTTAGCAGGTCTTACTTCCTTGACAAGACCTGCGATCTGGCCTGCCATGAATGTGCCTTCCTTAACGTCGCCTTCTACGACAGCCTTGCGGAGACTTCCTACTGTGAGGCCTTCGAGCTCTTCAAAGGTAACGCCACTCTGCTCCATCTCAAGATACTTGTTGGAAAGAGCGTTTCTTATCTGTCTTACAGGGTGGCCGTAGGATCTTCCGGTAACTCTTGTGGAGTTGTCCTTTGCCTTGATGACCATATCCTTGTAATTCTGGTGAACATTTACTTCGTCACATGCGCAGAAGACTGTTCCGCACTGAACGCCTTCGGCACCGAGCATGAAAGCTGCAGCAACGCCCCTGCCGTCAGCGATACCGCCTGCTGCGATAACGGGGATGGATACTGCGTCAACTACCTGGGGAACCAGTGTCATTGTCGTAGCTTCACCGATGTGTCCGCCGGACTCTGTACCCTCAGCGATGACTGCGTCAGCACCGCAACTTTCCATTCTCTTTGCAAGAGCAACGCCTGCTGTAACGGGGATAACGATGATGCCTGCTTCCTTCCACATATCCATGTACTTTTCCGGAGAGCCGGCGCCTGTTGTTACGACCTTAACCTTCTCCTCAGCGATGACCTTTGCGATCTCGGGAGCTCTGGGATTCATGAGCATGAGGTTTACGCCGAACGGCTTGTCTGTTGCTTCACGGCACTTCTTGATCTGGTCACGGAGCCAGTTCTCGTCTGCTCCGCCGACACCGATGATGCCGAGGCCGCCTGCTTCGGATACAGCTGCTGCGATGTGCCAGTCAGCTACCCATGCCATACCACCCTGGAAAATAGGATATTTGATCCCAACCAAATCTGTGATTCTTGTCATGTCCTTTTATCTCCTTTATTTTTTCGAAAATGGATTAGTAAACGATGTAGTTAGCGTCCCATGTAAGACCAGCGCCGAAGCTTGCGAGCACGAGCTTCATGCCGGGCTTGAGCCTGCCGTCCTGCTTCATCTCGGTAAGAAGCATCGGGATGCTTGCAGATGAAACGTTGCCGTACTTGCTGATGTTCATGGGGAATCTGTCTCTCGGGATACCGAGCTTCTTTGCTGTAGCCTCGATGATCCTTGCGTTTGCCTGGTGAAGGATGTAGTAATCTACGTCCTTATCGAGATCGAAGCTGAACTTCTCAGCGAGATCCTTAATGATCTGCGGCACTTCTGTAACCGCGAACTTGAATACTTCTCTGCCCATCATGTAGAAAGAAGTCTTTTCCTTGAAGCCTTCCTCTTCCCATCTGTCAGGCTGTCTTGCCGCTTCGCATGTGAGACAGTCACTTCTGTAACCGGAAGATCTCATGATGAACTCGTTGCGCTTGATGTCTTCAGCCTTAAGGACTGCAGCACCTGCGCCGTCACCGAAGAGGATGCATGTTCCTCTGTCCTGGAAGTTTGCAAAATTCGAATTGCACTCAGTACCGATTACGAGCGCGAGCTTGGAGTTGCCCGTCTCGATGAAGCTCTGGACCGTGTTGTAAGCAACGATGAATCCGGGGCATGCGCAGACTACGTCAAAGCATCCGCAGTTTTCCGATACGCCCAGTTCTCTCTGGACGATGCAGGACAATGCGGGGATTACGCTGTCTGATGTCGTGGATGCGGTAACGATAAAATCAATGTCCTTGGGATCGATACCTGCGTCCTCGACTGCCTTCTTTGCAGCCTCGACAGCCATCGTGGACGGCTTCTCGGTGATGTGGTCAGCGATATGTCTTTCCTTTATTCCTGTACGCTCGGTGATCCACTCGTCGCTGGTATCAAGGAACTTAGCGAAATCGTCATTGGTGACGACCTTCTTGGGGATATAAGCTCCGAGCCCTATAATTCTGCCTGTCATTTGACTTTCAACCTCTTTTTCAGCTTTTTTCGGGTACACTACGCCCCTAAGCAAAATAGTTTGATTGTCAAAGTATCACACAGGCATAGTGGTTTTGTCAAGTGCTTTGATTTTCAAAGTATTTTTCTAAGGCGCTTTTTCTATGCGTCGAAAATGCGATTTTCGTGCAGAAAAATCGAAAAAACTGCACGGTTTTCGCAATCTGAGCCCCAAAATGCGATTTTTGTGCAGAAAAATCGAAAAAACTGCACGATTTTCGCAATCGCTATGAGGTGTGCAAACAAAGAACTTGTACGCAGAACAGACTCAGCTCTCCCCGTACTTCCAGTGCGCATTCATGATCGTTCTGAATCCCTCGGGCGAGAAGCACGGAATGGCGATCTTGCGCTGTGTCTCTTCACTCAGCTTAAATCCGTTAGCGCAGTATTCGCTGCCGGCGGCCTTTATGCTCTCGAGATAATTTCTTACCTGTCTCGTCTCCCTGGCGTTCGACAGGATCTGGCCTTCGGCGCAAAGGATGGCAGTATATCTGTCACGGCCACAGCAGATCAGGTCATAATGGGTAAGGAGCGCCGTGAAGACCGGCTCGGGCTCAACATAGCCGCAGGAGCTTATTACAACGAATTTCTTATCAAAAATAGCAGGATCCCTCATTATGTCGAAGGTCCGGCCGTCTTCACTCCTGCTGCCGCCATAAGGGACCGCGAATGAAAGGCATCTGTCGGTCATGGCCTTGAGCTGTGAGGGCATATTGTAGAAATACAGAGGGAAGCTCTCGATGATGATGTCTGCTTTCATGATCTCAGCCATGATCTCAGTCATATCATCCTTAATAACGCAGGTGGCATCTTCAGAAGCCCAGCAGCAAAAGCACCCTCTACAGGGCTTGATGTCCTTTGCATAGATATCGATCCTGTTGATCTCATAATCTTCGGGAAAGCCCGATACAAAGGCATTGGTGATATTCAGCGTATTGCTTCTGTCCATCTTGGGACTTGCGTTTATTATAAGAACTTTCATTATAAGCAGGTCTCAACTATCAAGATCAGAGACTTAAACCTCCGTCCAATACTATTATCTGTCCGGTCATGTAGGAGAACGCGTCTGATACGAGGCTTGCTACGCAGTCAGCCACGTCTTCCACGGCGCCGAAACGCTTCATGGGGATCATATCGAGATATTTCTCCGCAAGGTCGCCCGGGATCGACTTGATCATGTCGGTGCCGACAAAGCCCGGAGCCACGGCGTTGACCTGGATGCCGTAAGGAGCGAGCTCCTTTGCCATGGTCTGGGTCATTGAATTGACCGCGCCCTTGGTAGCGCTGTAAACGGTCTGGCCGGGAACTGCGAGGATCGAGCTTACGGAAGATACGTTGATTATCTTTCCGCTCTTCTGCGAGCACATCTTAAGGCTTGCCGCCTGAGCACAGTTGATATAACCGCTGATGTTTATCGCAAGGCTCCTCTCGAGCGAATCGGGCCTTATCATGAGAAGGTACGCGTCATCAACGACACCGGCGTTATTGATCAGGACATCGATGGTCTCGAAGGCCTTCTTGATCTCCTTGAACATCGCCTTGACCTGTGTGACATCAGAGGTGTCAGCCTTGTATATCGCGCATCTTACGCCAAGAGCTTCGATCTCTTCCTGAGTGGCTTTTGCCGCAGCATCGTTGCTGCCGTAGTTAAGCGCGATGTCATAGCCTTCCCTGGCGAGCCTTAATGAGATCGCTTTGCCGATTCCTCTCGAGCCCCCTGTAACTACTGCCGTCTTACCCATAATGCCGACCTCCCGGTGCCTTGATCACGCTTTAGTCAGAAGCACTGCCGAATAAAGCGCGCTTGTGCCGTAAGAGACTGCGATTCCGTTCGTAGCTCTGCCTTCATCTATGTCCCTGGCAAGCATCGCGAACTGCAGAGAAGCTGATGCCGCTCTTGCTTCGCCGAAGTCCTGCTTTACGAGCTTGACTTCGATATTATCGCCAAAGATCTTCTTATATACTTCCTTCTCGAAAACATCGATCTCTTCGATCCCGTTGCCGAATCCGTAGATGCAGGAGATGTCTTCAGGCTTCATGCCTGCTTCTTTAAGAACATTTAAGAGAGCTTCAGACAGCGCGGATTCAGACATTCTCTGATTGTCGCTCCTGTCACCCGAAGTGTCTCTTGCAGAAGAAAAACCTGCGATCTTCGCATAGCGCTTAGCGCCTCTTGCAAAAGCGGAATCATCCTTCTCGATGACGCATGTTACAGAGCCTTCACCGAGCTTAAATCCGTCTTTGCCCTTAAGGCCCAAGTCTGTGTAGAGCTCATCGTCTATCCCGGTGCACTCGTCCGTGCCTGTCGCGAGCATGATGTCCTCATAGCCGAAGAGGATCGCGCCTGAAGCTGCGCAGATGCTCTGGAGGCCAGACTGGCTGCCGTTGGCGATCGTGACGTTGTAGCCCTTGATACCCGTGAAAATGCTCAAGTATCCGCCTGCTGCGTTATAAACGGTGTTCGGGAAAGCAAAAGCGCTGCCCTTGTCGACGCCGTCTCTTATTATGCCCTTCTGGAAATTGGCGATCTCGGTCATGGGTCCGTCGCCGGTGCCGATGCAGATGCCGATAAGGTTCTCGTTATCTTCGTTAACGGTGATCCCGGCGTCTTCCAATGCCCTGATGCCGCTTAAGAGCTGGAGCTGCGAGAGCCTGTCGAGCTTTCTTAAGAAAGCAGTCTTAACGCCGTAAGATTTGAATGTATCCGAATCCGTATTTGCCCTGTAATCGCCGGTCTCTTTAGAATATTCGCCGGTTACCATGCCTATTCCCGTGACATAGAGATCGTGCCTGGGAGCATCGATCTTAATGGCCTTGGGATCTTTGGCAAATACTATGCTCGCGTTGTTGCCTCCGAAAGCAAAAGAATTCGACATCGCATAATGGATGTCCTTCTCTATGGGCTTGTTCGCGATAAAGTTTACTGAGCCCGCTTTTTCCTTAAGCGCTTCGAGATCTTCATCCGTATACCCTGTCGTCGGAGGGAGCTTGCCCTCTGTAAGAGCCTTGACCGTCAGCACGGCTTCGATGGCGCCCGCAGCGCCCAGGCAGTGTCCGGTCATGGACTTTGTGGAGCTGGCGGAAACATTTCCGTTGCCTTCAAAGCAGGTCTTAAGCGACAGGAACTCAGCCTCATCGTTCTTGGCTGTGCCCGTGCCGTGGGCATTTACATATTCGATGTCTTCAGCTTTAAGACCGGAGTTATCTAAGGCGCGTCTGATAACGCTCATCTGGCCTTCGCCGTCGGGTCTCGGTGCCGTGATGTGGTAAGCGTCAGAGCTGACGCCTGAACCAAGCACGTCACAGTATATTTTCGCGCCGCGCTTAACGGCATGCTCGTAGCTCTCGACTACAAGGACGCCCGCGCCTTCACCCAGAGTGATGCCTTCACTGTGGTTAAAAGGCGAACATTCATTGGCATCTAAGGCCTTCAAAGCGTGGAAGCCCGCGAAAGGCAGAGATGCAAAAGCGTCGCAGCCGCCCGCGAGGAAGATCTCTCCCTTGCCGCCCCTGATGAGGTCGATGGCAAGCGCAACGCTCAAAGTGCCTGCAGCACAGGCATTTACGATGTTGGCCGTGATTCCTCCGGCCTTATAGTAATCTGCGACATTGCCGGCGATGACCGATGCGGGGATCGCCTTTAAGTCCTCTAAAGACCCTTTGCCGCCGTTTTCTTTGGCCTGGTAATACTTCTCGACTGCAACTGCGCCTGCGATGCAGCTGCCGAGGATAACGCCGATCCCGGAAGCTTCTTCCGAATCCATGTCAAGCCCGCTGTCAGCTATGGCTTCGCCCGCGGCCTTGATGCCGAGAGCCGTAGTCCTGTCGTATCTGCCGCCCGCAAGATCGCCGGTCGCGATATCTACCTCTGCGCCCTTATGGGAATAACAATTTGAAGTGTCAAAGCACTTGACGTCAGCTATGCCGGATCTGCCCTTCAATGCCGATTCAAAGCACTCGTCCGTATCATTGCCGATAGCACAGACGAGGCCCAAACCCGTGATTACACAGCGCTTAACGTCAGGCATCTTAGTCCTCTTTGTGTGCTTCTACGTATGCAGTAAGTGTCTCGATAGAGCGGAAATCCTCTTTTGAAGCGCCGGAAAGATCAACTCCGAAAAGATTCTCGATGCCTACGACGATCTCGATGGAATCGATGGAATCAAGTCCTATATCTTCGCCGAAAAGCTCGGAATCATACTCGAGCTCATCTGCAGGAATCCTGAGTCTTTCGACCAGCATTCCCTTGATCTTCTCGGCAATCTCATTATTCATTATCTAACCCTCCCATATTTAAAGAAAAACAAAATACAGAATAACCTTACACTAACTCGCTCTGTTTTTCCAACGTAACTGAATAAAAATGGACCATGACATCAAATCTTCGAAGGTCCTTGACCGACATTGTACACTTCTCGCCCCAGGAAGATACAGTGAGTGTATCGCCGTCCATCTCGGTAACGGTGACCCAGTGGTAGTTGCACATGGTCTTGTGCCCGTTCTTTGATACTACGGCCACATTTCTTATCGGAGCCGTGAAAAGCATGACCAGCGGATCCCCGCTCTCAAGATACTGCGGGATCTTTTTCCACCATCTGAACCTGAAGGGCTTGACCCTTACCTTAATGCCTTCCTTGACGGCGAGCTTTTTTACGCCACGCTTAAACCTTCCTGCGCTGACGCCGAAGCTCCCGTGGAACTCCTGGCCGAAGAGCTTTCTCTCCTCCCTGTTCTTTCCGATAGTAAGAGGCCTGATGTAATCCTTGGCGACAAAGAACCTGTCGATATATGCGCCTCTTTCCATGCTCTCTTCACCCTTGAGCCTCATGACGGCATCAAGGCCCGCGATTATTCCGCAGCCGCTGTTAAGGAGCATCTCATCAGGCAGCCACATCTGGCTCCCTCCGAAAGACTTTCTTCCGTACGTATCAAAAATGTTAGGCGGCAGACTCATCCAAGCAACACCTCCGACCAAGCTCCTTCTATGGGCATCCCGGGCAGTTCTATAGCTCCGGCATCCCTTAATATCTTCCTGCTCTCATATACGGCGCCCTGTAACGGGATTGGCGCCATGTAGCATTTTATTCCTTTTTTGGTCAGAAACTCAATTCCTGCTGCAAGATCAGCACTTGCTGTTCCCGAATGGTTGCAGCAGATGAGCACTCTGTCAAAGCCTTCGTCAGGCACTATCGCTCCCGGGACAGCTGGGATCGTAAGGATCTTCGGGAGATCTTCCCTGGTCAGGAACTCCGTATAATCCTTTACTTCAGGCTCGATGCCGTCACTGTATTCACCGTAGATCCCGTCGATGTCAGGCGACATTATGAGGTGTGCCTTATAAAGCTGCTCCTCACCTGCCCTGTTCTTAAATACAACTCCCGTTTTGCCTTTTTCGAGGCACTTTACGGCAAAAGCCAGGTTGCCCGCCGCTTCATCAGGGTCAACATCAGGCGATCTCATAGCGCCGGTAATAACGAACGGAATATTCAGACCTGCCAATACTCTTGCTGCCAGCTGCGCGAAAAAGGCACATGTGTCGGTACCGTGCGTTATAAGGATGCCGTCAAAATCAGCTCTTCCGGCTTCAGTTATGATCTGCTTTAACGCACCGCGGTAAAGCTCGGGAGTAGCATCTTCTGAAGAATAAGTCTTGAACTCAGGGAATATAAATCCGTGTGAAGGAAAGTTTTCGAGAAGGTAATCGCGGGCAAATGAAGGTGTCCCAAGCTTGACCGTTCCGGAGACTTTATATGAAGAAATAGTCCCTCCGAGCATCGCTCCAAGTATCCGCATGAATCCCTTTCCTTTCAAAGCCTGATTAGAGTAAAATCTACAAAGTAAATATATTTAAAGATTATAATTCACGAGGTTATTTATGAGAATAGCAAGCTGGAATGTCAACGGTATAAGAGCAGTCGCCACAAAGGGCTTTACGGAGAGCCTCGAAGCAATCGGCGCAGACATAATAGGTATCCAGGAGATCAAGGCTTTAAAAGAGCAGCTTGGACCTGAGATCACAGACATTCCGGGCTACAAGAGCTGGTTTTATTCGGCTGAGAAAAAGGGCTATTCCGGCACTGCACTCTATTCGAAGATCGAGCCTAAGAGCGTCGAGTTCGGATTCGGCGTGGAGGAGTTTGACCACGAGGGCCGCGTTATAAAGGCTGATTTCGGAGACTTCGTACTCTTTAACATCTACTTCCCTAACGGCGGAAGAGGCGACGACTACGTCAAGTTCAAGCTCAGATTCTACGACTGCTTCCTTGACCAGGTGGATGCGCTTAAGGCCCGGGGCAAAGAAGTCATCTGCTGCGGCGACGTCAACACGGCGCACAAAGAGATCGACTTATCCAACCCCAAGGCAAACTCAAAGATCTCCGGCTTTTTGCCCGAAGAGCGCGCTTACATGGACAAGTTCATCGAAAGAGGCCTTACCGACACCTTCAGAATGCTCCATCCCGATGATAAGGAATGCTACACCTGGTGGTCTTACAAGACTTTCGCCAGAGAGCGTAACGTAGGCTGGAGGATCGACTATTTCTTCACGACTTCAGGCCTCAATTCCCGTGTCAAAGAGTCAAATATGCTCTCCGACATAATGGGATCAGACCACTGCCCGATCTACTTAGATCTTAAGTAAGGGATTTTTTCTTTAGCTTTAAACGCTGACCTCGGTCATCATATGGCCGTTGATATCGAGCTCGACTGAAGAGTTATTTACCTTGAAATCCATATCGGCAGCATGCTTCGGGATACCGAGCGTGGTATTGATCTTGCCCGAAGTCTGGGTATTGGAGATCCTGACCTTAACGCTCTTGTCGACGCCTCTGTAGATGCCGACCTGCTTGCCTTCGATATCTACCATTAAAGCCAGATAATCGATATTGATGATCGTCGGGCCTGCCGATCCGGAACCCAATACAGTAACATCATTCGATCTTGCCCTTGCGGTAAACGAAGCGCTGAAAACGCTTATCTGAAGCTTGTCGCTGTGCTTGGAGCCGACCAGGATAACGTCATTTCCGAAGAAATCCATGTTGACGGAAGTGTGCTCGATCATTATGTCGCACCTTCCGAGGAACGAACCGACGCCGATGCCTGACAGAGCAACGCTCTTGATCTCCAATGCGCAGTTGCTGATGAGCGGCTCGATGTCGCCTGAGATCGAACCGATGCCGACACTCTGCTGACCCATGAGATTGAGCTTGTAAGCTCCTCTCCTGATGCTGATGTGTCCGCCGAGGCCGCTTCCGATCGCTACGCCCTTTGTGGAATTAATGGTTATATCAATGAGTCCGTCCTGATCGAAAACGATATCTCCGTGGTAAGAATCCATATCATTGCCGATACCGAAGGCTTCCGCCTTGGTAACGTTGATGATGAGCTTGCCGTCGCCTTCGAACATGAGGTTTGAAGTAGATGCGACCCTGATGCCGCCGTTGATTATCTTATTCTCACCGCTTATCGAAATGGTGACATCGCAGTCTTTTCCGATATCAATGGCAGCCTCACGATTCTTGCCCGTAAACTCACAGTTCTCGAGCAGGATCCTGCCCTTGTAGCCGTCTTCGATCTCGACATAGACCTTGGCTTCATCACCGGGAACACCGGCAATAACCAGATCTCTGTGAGTGACTTCACCCGATGTGATGCGGATGGTGTTGTAGCCGTCCTTTATGAGCCGCGAGAGTGAGATCCTCGCTTCTCTTCCTGCTACATATTCCTTCCTCATGACCTCGTCATCACGGCTCTTGCTGTGTCTGATGATCTCGGCCTTGATATCGGGATCGATCTCTTTTATGATGACTTCAGAAGGCCTTGCCGTGTAGTAACCCTGAATGAGGTCGATGCCAAGACGGATGACCGTGGCGATCTCTTCTGCCGTCTCGATGCCTTCGGCAAGTGCGAGGATATTGTTATCGTGAGAGAACTCGATGATGTCCTTAACGAAGTGCTGCTTTTGCGGCGAATCCTGAATGTTCGCGAGAAGCGCTCTGTCGATCTTAACGTAGTTCGGCATGTAGCGGAGGAGATTGCTTACGTTGGAATAACCCGTGCCGTAGTCATCTACCGCAGTCTCGAATCCGAGGCTCCTGTACTCTTCCTTCATCGCGTCGAGTTCATAATCGTCTATCTCAGACTGCTCGGTAAACTCAACGACGAGCTTCTCTTTTGCAGCCTTGGTCATCTCATAGATCTTCTTCATGTCGGCCTTCTTGAGATGCTGGCCCGGCAGGGAATTGATGAAGATCTTCGCACCAGGCTTAAAGGCCTGCGGGTGGTCTGCTACGAACTTGAGGACATTGTTGAATGTTGCAAATTCAACGTCATAGAGTCTGCCGAAGATCTCGGCGTACTTGATAACGGGCAGCGGCTGGATATAAGGATTCGTATCGGCCCTCATCAAAGCTTCGTAAGCATAGATCTCGCCGGTATGTGCATCGATGATCGGCTGGAAGTGATAGTTGATCTTGTTCTCATCAAGGATATAGTTAACGATCCTTGCTTCTTTGATCTGGGTGTCGTTAAGACCGTCAGCAGTGAGCCTCTGGAAGTTGATCTTCTGGCCGTTCTTTCTGGAGAGGGCGACATTGACGAGGCTCTCGTAATCTTCACGGATCCTGGGCTGTCCCTCAGCCGTGCCGTAATATACTTCCACCCTTCGTGAGCCCGCCGGCAGAGAAGCATTGAAGGCTTCGATCTTGTCGTTGAGGATCATGACGCGGTCTTCGAGTGCCTGTATCACATCGTCATCGGATATAGTCTCCATGGCGATCATCTCACCATTGCCCATGCAGAATATCTGGCCTTTCGCGAAGGTCTCGCCCAGCATGCGGCCGATATTGATAATGGCGTTGTCACCTGCAAGTCTTCCGTCATCGTTATTGATCTTAGACAGATTCTTGATGTCGACAGCAACGAAGCCTACCTTCTCGCCGTCCTTAAGAGGATTCATGTTAATGATGTTATCGGTCTGCTGCAGGAAGCCGTTGTAGTTATAGATACCCGTAAGCGGATCTCTGATGAGGCTTGCTTCGAGCTTCTTGTTGATCTTTATGAGCTCATCGTATCTTCTGAAATTCTCAAGACCCCTCATGAGGCTGTGGAGCCAGAAACGGTAAGACTTCTTGTACGACTTGGGCTCTGTGTATGACAATACCGCATATCCGAATATCGAGTCCTCGAAATGCAGGGGCGTAAAGAAGAATGCTTCAGGCTTTTCCCTGTCCATGCCGAGTCTCGGGATAAGAACATCCCTGTCAAAATAGACGTCGTCGCTTACTCTGTCGCAGTTAAGGTTTTCGGGACGGCAAGCGATAACGTGCATCATTTTTCTCGTGAAATATCTGTCCGTTTCAGTGAGCTTTTCGACAGAAAGTCTGGCGTCATCAATGCTGCCTGCCATATTCTTGGCCTTTTCCTGCCATTTGTCATTGAGACAGAGGCTGAAGCCTTCGAAATCCCTGATCTGGAAAACGTATGAGAATACTGTTCTTGTAAGTCCTTCGAAATCATTCTGGATAACGAGATCTTCGTCGAGATGGTTGAAGGATGAGAATACGCTGTTATGCGATGTGTCAGTCGGCCATACCTTGCGGTACTTGGTATCGATCTCATTGATGTGCTTTTCGCAGCCGCAGGAGCTTCCGCGGAAGAATTCTCCGAGATCCTTAAAAGGCTCGGGCTCTCTGCCGTTCATCATGTCGAAAAGATTTTCGCACGAATGCGCGCCCATCACCTTGGCAGGAAGCTTGACCGACGTGATCGGCTGGGGTGAATATCTTCCCTCTTCCATGGAGTCATAGCCGATGACCGCGATGTCTTCAGGGATCCTGAGGCCGCCGTCGGTAAGTGCCGTGGCAAGACCTATCGCCATGCAGTCATTTGCGCACGCGATCGCCTGAGGGAGCTTGTCGCCCTTCTTAAGGAGCCGGTCGCCTAAGCTCTCGCCTGACGTATACCAGAAATCACCGTAGAAAACTCTTTCTCTGCCTACCGTAAGGCCGTGCTCGGACATCGCGTCCATGAAGCCCTGGAGCCTCTGTCTGGAATACTGGTGCCAAGCTTTACCTGTGAGATAAGCGATATCGGTATATCCGTGTTCTTCGATAAGATGCGATACGAGCTTTTTGGCATCCTCATAATGGTTCGGGAAAATTGACGGGAAATACTTACTCTCCTTGTCCACAAAGAGCACCGGACATGTACAGCGCTCGTGGATGATCTCTTCTATGCTGTCTGAAAGACCGGGAGACTGCAGCGTGTCTGCCATAACTGCGATGGCATCAAACTCTTCATACGGAACAAGAGAGAATATCGATGTCTCGCCGATCTCTCTGACACGGCTGTTCTGATATTTGAGATAGCTCGCGAAGATCACGACATCCAGGTCGTGCTCAAACGCTTTTCCCGTGAAGCCCTCGATAAACTGAGACTGATAGTATTCATCAGCCTGGCCCACAAGCAGTGCTATCTTTTTACGTTCAGCCATAAACGCCCCGAATTGCCTCCGTTATGGTCTTGATTTAAGCAAGCACTCTGTCTACAGGAGCATATCCTGCAGTCTTTCTGAACCTGACATTGCTCTCAAAGCTCTCGAGACAGTCAGAAGGATCGATCCTCTCGAAATTCAATGTGGCAAGAGCATCTCTCTTGACCTTTGCGGATACGATCGTGACTTCCTCGTCGTTGCCCGTAGCAGGATTCAATACCTTATCGACAGCGTGTATGACGACTTCCTTAACAGGAAGGAGCGCGAAAGTATCTCTTGCGACTCTGAGCATCGTGCTCGATACGTAGTCCTGAACGAGATCATAGTAAGCGCTCTTGGTGAACTCCTTCATGACGATCTCGCCGTCAGCCTTCATATCAGGATATTCCTTCGGAATGATGTCATCTGACTTTACCTGGAATTCGATCTCAAGTATGGACGGATCATCCGTGCCGACTTCGAAGCAGCTGCCATATTCCAAAAGGTCATCGAAAGGTCCTACTTCAGCGATAACCTTGAAATACGAATCGATGTCGCCTGCCAGAATGCTCTGTGCAAAAGGCTGGAGGTCCTTGAGCTGTCCTGATACCGCACCGTTGGCGATGGCTTCCCAGTCGATATAACCATCAGACTGCTTATGTACTGACTTGATTGCATCGATGCCTGCTGCGAACTCCTCGATCCTAGCCTGTGATGCCTTGATGAGCTCTTCGTTATTCTCTTTCTGTGCAGCGATTGCCTTTGTCTTGGAAGCGCTCTTAGCCTCGACTTCCTTCTTGGCAGCCTTCTTATTCTTTGCGTTCTTATCCTTGCCGGTCAGTCCGCCCACAAGGTTCTTAACGTTATTTGTCTTGGTGTAATAAATGCCCGTTCCCGGAATGCCGACCGTAGTCCTTGCCTGGCCCTTAAGATTGATGGACTGGCGAAGTCCGCTCTTACCGAACGATACGCTGGGTCCTGATTTGCTTAAGTTGAGCTTCAAGCCCTTGCCCAAAGAGATAGATTTACGGAAATTAAGTCCCATATAACGGCGCCTCCGGATAAATTGTTAAAGTTATTTTATCACGTTTTCTGCCTTATTGTTTATTTTATAAGGTCAACGTGTTCTCTTTTTGTGGGAAAACGTTCATTTTGGGGGTACGGGCGGCTTGGACGGAGCTGAAAACGGCTGAAGACTTCAGTTTTTTCGCGATTGCTGAAAAAGTGTCTGTTTTGGGGGTGCGGGCGGCTTGGACGGAGCGGGAAACGGCTGAAGACTTCAGTTTTTTCGCGACTGCTGAAAAAGTGTCTGTTTTGGGGGTGATTTGCACACTTTTTCGAGCACTTTTTTGAATAATGCTGAAATCGTGTCTGTTTTTGGGGAGATTCGTACACTTTTTCAGCATTTTTCGGGCGCGCGTAAATCCGTGCGTAAATCCATGCGTGATTCGGGCGGTTTTAGGCTTGGGTTTACGCTAGTTTGGCGGAAAATGCGTAAAACCGTGCGTGATTTGACCTGATTTAGGCACGTTTTACGCACTCCCCGAAAACAGGGTCTGCTGCCCGCATGGAGCCGTTCAGTGCACTAGTCAAGCAAAAGTAGACACTCAAACAAGAAAATATACACCTAAACTTTTTGGTAGAGCATTCGATATTGTTTTGGAGTCAGATAATTCAATGCGTACGCAGGACGTTCTTCGTTGTAGAACCTGATGTACTCATCAACTTCGTGTTCCACATTGTCTCCGGTAAGATGGAAATCAAGCCTCATTTCTTCCTTAATCCAACCGTTAATCGATTCCATAGCTGCATTGTCTGTCGGTGTTCCTGCTCTGGACATTGAACGTGTGATGTTGAATAACGGAAGCACCTCGTTGAACTCTTTGGAAGCATAGACAGAGCCCTGATCCGTGTGCAAGACCATCTCTATATCAGGATTCATCTTCTTGAGTTCTATAAGGCTGTTTAAGCCCTTGATATAGGTCATCCTGTCGCCTTTCTTGGCTGACAAGGCATAGGTCAATATCTCGTTATTCCAAAGATCCATATAGAGCGTGAGCTCATGGTATACGTTGTTTAGCCTGAATGCTGTCATGTCACTTACAACACACTGCAGAGGACCGTCTACGTTCACACCAGCGAGCATAAGGTTCGGAAAGACTCTGCTGGGTGTACCAGACTTTCTATACCTGTAGTGCTTCGTCTTGCTTTGTATGCCGGCAAACTTACAGCACCTGTGAGCACGTTGATCTGACATAACCAGAC
>JAEEGH010002071.1_pt1 | contig 55241 bp, 53 predicted proteins | sample 9134181 | NCBI WGS metagenome assembly JAEEGH01 (sample SAMN16246544, study PRJNA631951) | gut metagenome | biome: gut microbiome; feature: rumen; material: DP-attached | host: Bos | place: Iran: Karaj | collected 2018-10 | reverse complement strand
CGATAGCTATGTCCCTTGTTATGAGTTTACTGGTGGCAGACCCTGTATGGGCTACCACCAGTACTGATTTACAGGAAAAGCAGTACAAGCTGGAAAAAGAGCAAAAAGCTCTTGAATCGCAACAAAAGGCACTTGAATCACAAAAGAAAGACAGTCAAAATAAATTAAACAGTGCCAATAGTCAGATTGGGAGTATTTCTCAGGCTCAAGGTGAGACCCAGGAAGCAATTGATGAGACAAATGCTGTAATAGTAGGACTCATAACTGATATTGAGCTTATAAAAGAAGATATAGAGAGAACCCAGATACAGATCAACAAAACTCAGGAAGAATATGAGGAAGCCAAGAATCAGGAAGAAACTCTTTATGCGGCTATGGTACAAAGAGTTAAGTTCATGTATGAAAAAGGCAATTTATCATATGTGCAGATTCTTTTATCCGCAACAAGTTACGCTGATGCGCTCAATAAGGCGCAGTATGTTGAAGAACTGTATGAATATGACAGAATAAAGCTCGAAGAGTTTATAACTGCCAAAGAAAAAGCTGCTGCATATGGCAAGCAGTTGGAAGAAGAAAAGGCTGAGCTTGAAACTTCACAGTACGAGTTGGAAGAGGAAGAAGCGTACATGGAAGAAGTGCTTGCCGAGTATAAGGCTACTTATGCTGATTATGAGGTTAAGCTCGCTAAGGCCAAGCAGGAAGCTGCTGTTTATACTGCTCAGGTCAAGAGTCAGCAGTCAAGCATAGCAACTCTTCAAAAGCAGATAGAGGCCAAAGAAAAACAGGTTCAGGATACTCAGAAGGCTAAAGAAGCTGCATTAAAAGCTGAAGAAGAGGCAAGAAAGGCTGCAGAAGAAGCTGCCAGAAAAGCGGCGGAAGAAGCAGCTAAGGCTGCCAAAGCGCAGCAGGGAGAAAGCGAAGATGGTGAGGAATCATCGGATTCTTCGGAGAGTTATGAAGTTTCTTCCGGAAATACAGATTCAGGAACTACTTCTACTGAATCCAATGAGTCAGGAAACTCTGACAATACAGACAACTCCGGCGATTCTGATGATGACGATGATGATAATTCATCAAGTTCATCCAAATCGTATTCAGCACCTGGTAGTGCAACAGGATCAAATATAGCTACTTATGCTTGCCAGTTCGTTGGAAATCCATATGTGGCAGGTGGTACCAGCTTAACAAATGGAGCAGACTGTTCAGGATTTGTTATGGCAGTATACAAAGCGTTTGGTATGTCGGTTCCCAGAACGTCCTGGGAGCAGGGATCATATGGAACTGAAGTTTCATATGCAGATGCTCAGCCGGGAGATGTAATATATTATGGTGGACATGTTGGAATATACATTGGAGGTGGACAGATTGTTCACGCAAGTACTCAGAAAACAGGCATAAAGATTACAAATGCAAATTATAGATCAATCATATCTGTCAGAAGATATATTTGATATATTGTTTTACACAGTAAGAAACCAAAAACTCTTTTAAAGAGGAGGAAGCATGGCTGCAGAAGAGAAAGTAATAGTAATCGATTTTGGCGGACAGTACAATCAGCTGGTTGCCAGAAGAGTCAGAGAGTGTAATGTTTACTGCGAGATTTATTCATATCGCACACCTTTGGATCAGATTAAGGCAATGAACCCAAAGGGAATCATTCTCACCGGTGGACCTAATTCTTGTTATGAAGAAGGGGCACCAACTTATACTAAGGAACTGTTTGAACTTGGTATTCCTGTTTTAGGTCTTTGTTATGGTGCTCAGCTTATGATGCATGTTCTTGGCGGAAAGGTTGAGAAAGCACCGGTTCGTGAGTACGGAAAGACAGAGACTTTGATAGATGGCTCAAAAGAGGCACTTTTTGCCGGAATAGAAGACAAGACAATTGTGTGGATGAGTCATTTTGATTACATAAGTCAGGTAGCTCCCGGATTTGAAATTATAGCACATACAGCAGATTGCCCGGTTGCGGCAGCAGCCTGCGAAGAAAAGAAGCTATACGCTATTCAGTTCCATCCTGAAGTATTGCATACAGTAAGAGGCAAAGATATTCTTCATAACTTTGTAAGAAATATCTGTGAAACAGCTGGAACATGGCGCATGGATTCTTTTGTTGAAAATACTATAAAGGAAATTCGTGATAAGGTTGGAAGCGGTAAAGTATTGCTTGCTCTTTCAGGTGGTGTTGATTCATCTGTTCTTGCGGCACTCTTAGCAAGAGCTATTGGTAAACAGCTCACATGCGTATTCGTAGATCATGGCCTTCTTCGTAAGAATGAGGGAGATGAGGTTGAAAGCGTATTTGGTCCAAACGGAAACTTTGATATCAACTTTATCAGAGTAAATGCTGCTCAGCGCTATTATGACAAACTTAAAGGTGTTGAAGAGCCTGAACGCAAGAGAAAGATAATTGGTGAAGAGTTTATTCGTGTATTCGAAGAAGAAGCCAAAAAGATCGGAACTGTAGATTTCCTTGCACAGGGAACAATTTATCCCGACGTAGTTGAGTCAGGACTTGGCGGTGAATCAGTTGTTATCAAGTCTCACCACAACGTAGGCGGCCTACCGGATTATGTTGATTTTAAAGAGATTATCGAGCCACTTCGTAACCTGTTTAAGGATGAGGTGCGTGCGGTCGGTTTGGAACTTGGACTTCCGGAGTACTTAGTGTTCCGTCAGCCATTCCCGGGTCCTGGACTTGGCATTCGAATCATCGGCGAAGTGACTGCCGAAAAGGTTCGCATGGTTCAGGATGCGGATTATATTTACCGCGAGGAAGTAGACAAGGCTGCCAGAGAGTACAAAGAGGCACACGGAAAAGAAGCACCTTGGATGCCAAACCAGTACTTTGCAGCGCTTACCAATATGCGAAGTGTTGGAGTTATGGGTGATGAAAGAACCTATGACTATGCGGTAGCCGTTCGTGCGGTACGCACCATCGACTTCATGACAGCCGAGGCAGCAGAAATTCCGTTTGAAGTTTTGCAGACGGTTATGAGCCGAATCATCAACGAAGTCCGCGGGGTAAACCGTGTAATGTATGACCTAACTTCTAAACCGCCAGGAACGATAGAGATGGAGTAACGGGTGAGTAGTTCCAAGTGGTTTGCAAGTGCATAGAAAACCAGTAAGATCAAGGGCTGAGAGCATTTGCTCCCAGCTCTTTTTTGTAATGATTCTAATAGTGATTCTAAATTGATTCTATAAATCGCTTTCTCAAACCACACATTGCGTGTGCGGGACAGACGTGATATAATCAAGAAAAACGCAATGCGAGGAGAATGAAATGGATATTGCAAAGGTGATTAAAGAATTACGTGAGGGTGTGAAAATGAATCGAAAAGAATTCTCAGATCACACTGGGATTCCGGTTAGGACACTTGAGGATTGGGAGGCAGGCAGGCGTACTCCTCCGGGGTACATACCGAGACTTATAGCATATCAACTGAAATATGAGGAAATGGTGGAGAATAAAGATGTTACGACTTGAAAAGGTAAATGGTGCAAATGTTTGGGATGTTTTGAAACTGTCCGTGAACGATGAACAAAAAGATTTTGTGGCAAGTAATGAAGTAAGCATTGTAGAAGCTTATACTGCAATTACTGCAAATGGATTTGCATTTCCGTTTGGCATTTATGATGATGATATACTGGTAGGATTCGTAATGGTGGGATTTGACACTGATGATTATTGGGAAGATGCACCTGCAATTGCGAAAGAGAACTATAACTTATGGAGATTGATGATTGATAAGAAGTATCAACATAAGGGTTATGGAAAGAAGGCTGTGGAATTAGCACTTGATTTTATTCGAACGTTTCCCTGTGGAAAGGCAGAGTATTGTTGGCTGTCATATGAACCTGAGAATACTGTTGCAAAGGAATTGTATGCATCGTTTGGATTTAAAGAAACCGGTGATATGGATGGCGAAGAGATAATTGCAGTATTGAAGCTTTAATATATAACAAGAGATGGAGATGCTATTATGGAACTGAAAGCAAACGAGTATAGGAGATTTGAGGACATTAAGCATGTAAGAGAAGATGGCACAGAGTATTGGAGCGCCAGAGAACTAGCGCCGGTATTGGAGTATACCCAATGGAGAAACTTTACTAAAGTAATAGGACGAGCTATGATTGCCTGTGAGAATAGTGGGCACAGTGTTTTAGACGATTTTGCTGAGGTCAGCAAAATCGTAGATGCAGGAGCAACATTTAAGCCAGTAAAAGATTATGAACTGTCCCGATATGCATGTTATTTAATAGTCCAGAATGGAGATCCCAGAAAAGAGGTTATAGCGCTTGGCCAGACTTATTTTGCAATACAAACTTATCGGCAGGAAGTGGCAGATCACTTTAATGAGTTAGACGAGGATAGACGACGATTAGTCGTACGAGGAGATATAAAGCAGTGGAATCAGCTGCTTGCAGAGACGGCGTATGATGCAGGAGTTATATCGAATGAGGAGTTTGCTTTTTTTCAAAATGCTGGGTATATGGGGTTGTATGGTGGCCTTGATGTTGATGATATTTATAAGCGAAAAAACCTTGAAGTAGGGCAGAAGATTCTTGACTATATGGGCAGTACCGAATTGATTGCCAATCTATTTAGAATATCGCAGACAGAAGAAAAACTGCGCAAGGATAGAGTTAAGGGAGCTGAGAATGCTACAAGCATTCATTATAATGTTGGAAAGGAAGTAAGAACAGCCATAAAGAAAATCGGTGGCACTATGCCGGAAGATTTACCTACACCTGAGAAAAGCATTCAACAGATTGAGCAGGAACAGATGGCAAGGCTTAAAGCAAAGGCAAAAAAAGGAAAAATACTGTTGGACGAATAATCTTGTTATAGGTGAATATCATTTATATGTAGATAATAAGGGGGCTATTATAATGGCAGAGGAGAAGATTACAAAAATCAGAAGAAAGCGTAGAACCACAAAAAAGAGAAGCGTGGTAGACAGTGCAGTCAGAAATGCTGCATGCTTAAGTGACGGATGTAATCCGGAGTTTGTTATTGGTGCTGAGTTCGACGGTATTTTTGAAATGCCGATAATAAAAAGACCGAAAAAAATAATAATTCCAGATAATCTTGTTCCGTTCAGCAAAATGGACAAGGCTAATCCAAAGTCTTTTGCTGTATGCGAATATGAAAATGATGTTGAGTTTAAAGAAATTCTTGTTCATCCGGATGAGTATATTGAAATCCTGAAAAAGTATCAGGGATTTATATCGCCGGATTGCTCTGTATACAGAGATATGCCGTTGGCAATCCAGATTACAAATATTTATCGTAGTAGAGCTATTGGCTATTGCTTCCAAAAGCATGGCGTTTATGTGATTCCCTGTGTTAGATGGGGAGATGAAAGAACATATACGCGTAAGTTTTTGCCTGAGAGAGTGGCTTTCGCTGGGGTTGAAAAGCATTCTATCGTTTCAGTAGGAAGTTATGGTCAGTTAAAAGATAGAGTAAATCGATATTATTTTGAAGCCGGTATGGATGCTATGATGGAAGAATTAGAGCCTGAAGTTGTTCTTGTATATAGTAAGATGCCGGATCATATTGAAGAAAAATATCCTGACACAAGATTTGTTGAGTATCCAGATTGGACGAGTGTAGTGAGGAATGATTAATGGGGGCAGGGCAATCAGATTTATATAAAGGAACTTATGGCGATGATATTAAGAATATCCCGGACGAGTTACAGACAAAAATAAAGCTACCAGTAAATGATGCGCAACTAAAGCATATTTTTCGAGATAAAGAAGGACATTTAATAGATACTCCTGAAAATAGAAAATTGCTGGAAGAACTGGCAAATGATATTGACGCACATGTGGGTAAAGATATTCGTGGCAACGACTGGAATATCAAGGACTTAGAGGATGGATCACAGCTGTGGGTAACAAGCAAGAATGGAGTTATTCAGAATGGTGGCTTAAATAGACCACCGAAACCTTGGGATGAGTTTACTGGGTTAAGCAAAAATATAGTGAAGCGTAGGTGACGAATATGAACGAATATGAACTATTCACAATGATATATTTTGTATTGGATGCTTATTTTGAAAAAGATATTGAGGATCCATTTATTAGTACTGTTTTAAGTGATATGAATCCTTTTGTGTGGGCAGATATAGGATCAGCTGATCCGGCGATGTACAGCGAATACTTGGAGTTCTTGAGCGGAAGAGCAATAACACTTGAGAATAGTTTTGACATTGCTAAGGATTATGTTAAAACAATTGATTTCGCTGATGTAACAGCTGCATTTGAAGAGATGTCAGAAAATGACTGGATGAATTATTGTAAAAAATATTTGTCTGAACCACACAAAGGTGGGGAAAAATAGAATAACAGAATCATCTGAATGATTCTATTTTTCAGAAAAGCACAGGAAATACAAGGTGCTTCGTGGAATATAAAAAAATAGAAACGCTGAATTTATCAGTATTTCACACGAGAAACAGATTTGAAACTATGGAGCTGGAATAATAAGCCATGTAGTTAATGAATAATAAAAGTGCCATTGAATGCTTGCATTCAATGGCACTTTTATTATTTCTTTTTCCCTGTAGCTTTTTTAATTCCGAAATATATGAGGCTTCCGATTGCTGCGCCGGTTGTGTTCAAGATTAAGTCATCCACATCGCTGCAGTGGTCAAAGAAGAGCAGTTGAACAATTTCGATAAAAAGCGAAAAGCCTCCGCCTGCGAGAATTGATTTTCCTAAGGTATTAAGCTTTTTAAAGCAAACTGGCCACACGATTCCCACAGGAATAAACATTGCGATATTTCCGATTACGTTTGTCTTCCAACCATCATAAAAATCATTTACAAATGTAAAAGGCTTAAGGTTCATCCAGAAGGGCAAAATCCTTGAAGCATCAAAAACTATGGTTCCTAGGTGTCCATTTACAAGATGGAAAGGGAGCAGTACCATTCTTGAAATAACTACAATACAGATATAGACAAGGATGAGCTGTAACTCTCTTAAGATATTAAATTCTTTCTTCAAAAGGAAGACTGCTAATCTGGTAATAATCCAGCATATCGTAATGAATCCTACAATCATCTGAATGTTTATTTCTAACATGTTTTCACTCCTTCTAATGTGTCACACTTGTGTCAAACATGACTATACTATATTATAAAATAATTAGAAGTCAACGGGAATTGCTAATGTGTCACACATTTGCAATAGTGTAACACGTTATACAAATATACCATTGGGAGTGAGATTTATGAACAGAACTAACGGAAAAATCGCAGAGAAATCAAAAGAAGAAATGGGGAAGGCATTGCTTAAGTGTCTGAATCTATATGATTTTGGAGAAATTACTGTTACGCAGATAGCCCAGGAGGCAAAGTTGTCTCGAAGAACCTTTTACAGGCTTTTCTCAAGCAAGGAAGAACTCCTTGTTTTTCTGTTTGAATCATGGTTTCAGGAATTTTTTTTACAGGTAAAGGAAAGAGACATTCATCATTATTGGGATGTGGTTAAATGCTATTTTGAGTTTTGTGAAGAACGCAAATCACTGCTTTTTCTTTTAAAACAACAAAATATATTAAATTCTTTCTTTGATCATATGTATCAAAATTCGCTTCAGGTTATGGAGTATGTTCATACTAAGGAAAAGACACAGAGCATGGAAAAGGCTGTACCTTACCTTTTGGCCTATAGTGTGGGCGGAATGTTTTGCTTACTGATTAAGTGGGTTGAAAATGACATGGATGAGCCTTCGGACAAATTAATTGAACTGTTAAAGAGAGGTTACACGTCACCGAGGTTTTAGAAAGTTGACAGCAGACCGGACAGCTTTTTAAACCCAGCTCCATAGCGAATTAAAAGTTTTTTAACAAAATCGCTAGGTGTTAGATGTTATAATTAATCTGTATCATAAATGTAAATTGTGTATTATTACAGAGGATGCAGATTGAAGAAAAGATACATTATTATCATTAATATTTTGATAGTAGGTTTGATTCTTTTCATTATTGTAAAGTACGCCAATGACAGGGCGACAGAATCAAACCAGGCTTCAATTGCGTCTTTTGAGAAAATGACTACTACAACAGAGCAGATCGTGGCCAACTATTTGGAGGACGAGCAGCATCTGTGTGATATTTGGGCTAATTACATCAATAGGTCAGCGGAGGCAGGGACTCCTATGACTGTTGATGAGGCCATTTCATATATTAGAAAAGCAAAAATTTCTCCTGAGATCTCAGGACATCTTATTTATATTGACGACGGCTCTATGGCAGGCATTTCTACAACGGCTCGTTCTACAGACCCGTCCAATTTCTCTGTAAAGTATACCCATATTAATATTTTTGAAAATCTAGAGATTAGCAATGTGGATGGTGTTGTCAATTTGACAAGGGCCTATACAAATCCTTTAAATGGTGTCCAGTCAATCGCTTTTTTGAATAACATAAAGGTGGTGGACGGGGAAACAGGTAATATGCGTGATGCACTTATTATTCGCGTGGTACCGGTGAGCCGCCTTGAGCAGAAGCTGGTTTTCTTGAAGGGTGAGTATGAAAATGTTGAAATATCCCTTATCGATTGGGATGGTGACTACATGATTCACGGCAAATCCCTTAAAAATAGCAATTTCTTCGAATATTTTAAATCATACAATCCTATGTCCGCCCAGGAATATGAGAATGTGGTGGAGACAATCCGCACAGATATTGGCTCCATGCATATTCGTAATTCTAAAAATGAGGACAGTGTGATTGCCTATGCTCCTTTAAGCAATCTAGAGTCATGGTTTCTTGTGGCATATATTCCAGCAAATGAACTGACGGTAAGCAGGTCAATTGATTGGATGATTCTAGGAATCGTCGCTTTGGGACTTATGATTCTTCTTCATTTTAATCTAGTGATTCTCCGCAACTACAATCGAAGACTGGCTGTTGCAGCAGAGGCTGCAAATCAGGCAAATGAAGCAAAATCATATTTTCTTTCTACCATGTCCCATGATATCAGGACACCAATGAATGCCATAATTGGCATGAATGAAATGATTTTAAGGGATAGCCGGGATAATGATGTCCTTATGTATTCAGAAAATATTAGAGCAGCGGGAAATACCCTGCTTGGCATTATCAATGACATCCTTGATTTTTCCAAAATTGAGGCTGGAAAAATGGAAATCATTGATGTGGACTACAATTTTGCTTCACTTTTAAATGATATTGTAAATATGGTGCAGCGAAAGGCTGATGAAAAGCAGCTTACTTTCAAGCTGGAAGTGGACAAAAACATACCGAGATGTCTCCATGGTGACGAAATAAGAATCAAGCAGGTTATCACTAATATTCTTTCAAACGCCGTCAAATATACAAAGGAAGGCAGCGTGACTTTTTCAATTGATAGTAGCAAATGTGAGGACAATCCTGATTATGTAAATCTACACGTCAGCGTGGCGGATACTGGAATTGGAATAAAGGAAGAAGACCTTGATAAGCTATTTGAAGCCTTTGAGAGAATTGAGGAAAAGAAGAATCGAAATATAGAAGGCACTGGCCTTGGAATGGCAATTGCCCAGAGTTTTCTAAACATGATGGATAGTAAAATTCAGGTGGAAAGCCAGTACGGAAAAGGCTCTGTATTTTCATTTGACTTGAGACAAAAGGTGGTGAAATGGGAGCCACTGGGTGAGTTTGATGCTGCTTTCAAGAGCTTTCTTAAGGAGCGGGAGAAATACAAAGTTTCCTTTGTGGCACCAGATGCAAGAATATTGGTGGTTGATGATAATGAAATCAACCTAAAGGTGTTTGTAAATCTTCTTAGGCAGACCAAGATGCAGATAGATACGGCAGAAAGTGGAGATGCATGCATTGCCCTTTTCAAGCGTAATTTCTATGATGTGATTTTCCTGGATCACATGATGCCTAACAAGGATGGCATAGAGACCATTAGGGAAATGAAGGCCTATACCGACACGCCAAACAGTAAGACACCTATTATTTGTCTTACCGCAAATGCGGTATCAGGCATGCGAGAAATGTATATAAATGCCGGTTTTGATGACTATCTTACAAAACCAATTGATACCAAAAAGCTAGAAGGCATGCTGCTTACTTATTTGTCCGCTGATTTAATCAAGGAAGTGGATGAAAAGAAGAAAAAGATTCTTGTAGTAGGTGAGAATATCGACTTTTTGCGAGGGGTTATGGCAAAGCTATCAGATATTTATGAGGTGGCAGTTGCAAAATCTACAGAGCAGGCCCAGGGATATTTAAAGACGCATGAAGTGGATTTATTACTGGTGGATTACCAGATGCCAAAATTGACTGATGTTGATGAGGGAAAAATCATACGGGCCCATTTCGAAGAAATGAATGTGGAAGAAGTGGCTTCCTTGGCAGATGATTATTTTTCTAAGGTTGATGATAGTGGAAAGGAGAAGGCATGAATAGAGGAATTAAGGCAATATTATCTATGACCCTTGTGGCAATGATGGGATTTAACTTGGCCAGCTGTGGACAGAATCAGGGGCAGAATCCGAGCCAAGATCAAAGCTCAGAGCAAAGTGAACAGCATGAAGAAGCTAGCGAGGGCTTTTCTCCAAAATACTCATCTGATACTGAGTACAAGCTTTCTGTTGTTGGAACATATTCAAATTTTGAATCCCTCGAGAGTACTATCGATAGGTTCTACGAATATTATCCAAACGGGGAGATTACCTACACATTTTTGGATGATTACAGAAATACAATAGGGCCTGCCCTGGCTGGACAGGAGCCACCTGATATCTATGTGGTGCAGCCTTGGATGTATGGAAATCCACTATTTACATCACTATTTGACGATGCAGAGGTCCTCTCTGCACCTGAGCTTGAAATCAACCTAGATTGCATACGTCCAAGTGTTCAGTGGGAGATGGATAATGGTCAAATAGTGGCTCTTCCAGTATTTGCCACATCCTATGGAATGCTTGTGAATATGGATATTTTTGAAAAAGAAGGTCTTGAGATTCCAGAGACATTTGATGAACTAAAAGTAGTATGTGAAAAGCTAAAAGATGCAGGCTATGAGTCGCCTATTATGGGGGCAAACACTTCAACAACTCCAGGTATCGGCTACGCTTTTGCATATCCTATGTTTGCTAAAACTGTAAAAGATGATAGAAGCGTCGAGGATGACCTTAATAATCTGGTACCTTCTGCAGGTGAAGCAATGAGAGCGTCCCTTACTAGATTAAAGGAGCTTGTAGATTTAGGTTGTATAGATGTAGATAAATGTACAGCTGAAATTGAAGATGATTACAATGCAGTTATTATGAGATTTTTTGAGGGAGATGTTCCGATGATGCTCTGCTCTGGAGACGTTGTTTCTGGAACTAAAAAGAGAGAGAGTAAGTCAGAAACATTTTCGGAAAAGCCTTTTAGATATGATTTTTATGTGGCACCTTCTGGAGACGAGGGCGGATACTTTATGGATTCAATTTCCATATTATTCTGCGTAAATAAAAACAGCGCAACCCTTGATATGACCAATGAATTTATCAGATTCCTAACTAGTGATGATGAACTTGGGCGCATGGCCCTAGAGAAAAGACTTATTACACCTACCAAGGATTATTCTATTGACGAAGTCTATGCTTCCCTGGGAGATTTTCCTGAGGAGCGGACCGTAAACTTTAGGGATACAGAAATTCTCGACACGGCGGTAAAGCAGTTCAGAGCAGCGGCCTACGCAGTTGTTAATGGAGAGATGACCGTTGATGAAGCAGTGGCAAGCTACGGAACAATACCTACTGATTAACACAGATTAGAGAGAATTTAGGATTTGTTTAGCTAGCTCTTTTGCCTCGTCGTAATCAAGATTGGAAACAAGCTTATCAAGAGCAGTAATTTTCTCCGAAAGTTCTTCATGGCAGTCATAAGAAAAGAGCTGTTTTGTAGCCTCTTCAGCAGCGCCAAGATTAAAATCGTTCACTGCTTTAATAAGGGTGTTCAAGATATTTGACAGGGCATTTTTGTCAAAGCTTTTTTGACCGGTATTACCATTTGAAGCAAATGGCTGAAGATAAGGCTTTAGTGCCCTAAGAGAGTCAAGAATCTCTGGTGTAAGTTTTTGGATTTCAGGTACATTGTTGTCCTTGCCTAGTTTTTCTAGGGTAAAGAAATCTTCACCTAAATCCATGGCCCCAATCATGCGGCAGGTGGTTTTTAGGGAATGGACCTGGACAGTAAAGTTTTGGATGTCCCCTTGCATCAGGTAGGATTCTACCAGATTGATTTTGTCATCCATTAGTTTGTATACATCGCCTAGAAGCTCTGTAAAGAGCTCCTCAGAGCCAGAGTTTTGGATAGCTTTTGTTATATCAATACCAGGAATATTAATGTTCATAAATGCCCCTCCACGTTTTGAGTATACCACTATTAAATTAGGGTATAAACCCATGGAAAATATCACCATTGGAAGGCATATTTTATAGGAGGTAGAAATGATTCCGCAGATTGTAGTTATTGATGATGATCCTATAATTTTAAAAAGAGCCTGGAACACTCTCACAAGTGCTGGCCTCAAGGTAGTGGCGCTAAAATCCGGCAAAGCACTTTTGGAGTATATTAAAGACAATTCTGCTCCAGACCTTATTTTGATGGATATTAGTATGCCTGAAATGGATGGATTCGAAACGGTCAAGGCCCTTAAAAAGAGCGAGGCTGCTTGGAGGGATACCCCAGTGATTTTTCTCACAGGAAATGAAGATGAGGATACGGAGACAAAGGGACTTTCTCTTGGCGCCATGGATTTTATTAGAAAGCCATTTGTTGCCAGTGTGCTTGTGCTTAGAGTTAAGCACGCAGTGGAGCTCATAAGACTGCAAAGAAATCTTGAAAGCGTGGTAGACGAGAAGACAAAGGAAAATGAAAATCTTTTCTTGCACGTTGTGGAGAGTCTTGCAGATGCCATCGATGCCAAGGACAATTATACTAAAGGCCATTCCGGAAGAGTGGCAGCCTATTCCAAGGAAATCGCAAGAAGATACGGCTATGATGAAAAGCGACAGGAGAATATTTTCATGATGGGGCTTCTACACGATGTTGGCAAGATTGGAGTTCCCGATGAAGTTATTAACAAGCCGGGAAGGCTTACGGATGAGGAGTTTGCCGCTATTAAAAAGCACCCTGGTATTGGCGGCAAGATTCTAGGCAATATAAAGGAAATGCCAGAGCTTGCAGCAGGGGCAAAATGGCATCATGAAAGGTACGATGGAAAAGGATATCCAGAGGGGATTTCTGGGGACGAAATCCCAGAGGAAGCCAGAATTATTGCTGTGGCTGATGCATACGATGCCATGACTAGCAACCGAAGCTACAGAGGCGCCCTGCCTCTAGAAATAGTCCGCAGCGAAATAGAAAAGGGCAAAGGAAACCAGTTTGACCCGAAGTTTGCAGATATTATGCTTGAAATGATTGATGATGGCAGTGTGACCACTATTATTTTATAAAAACAGGTCTTTCCTCCGTAATATATGAACAGGCTACCTTTGAATGGGGTGGCTCGCCAGCAGATGAAGTTAATTGCTTGCAGTGCTTTCGCATGGCAAAACTCTATTTTATATGACATTTAGGGCTATTATGTGGAATAGTGAACAATTTGTGTAATAAGAAAAAATCTGTTGACAAAGAGTATTTAAGACGTTATATTTATCTGCGAGTTATGATTTATATCTATTTTTTATCACTTTTTGTGACATGTCGTCACGACTTTCCAAATTTTTACTAGTTATATGACATGCGGGAGCTTTATGAGAAGTTTGGTTTTGAAATAGGTATAGGAGAAGCTTAGCATGGCGATACAGCTATGCTAGGTTTGTTCTCCATTTTTAGCGAATGCATAACTTATTTCACGACATTTTTACATTTTGTGGATTATCTTGGGCCGATTTACGGGTTTATTTTATGAAAGTCTAAAATACCCGTAAGTGGGCAATTTCAAAAATTTCTGGAATCGAAAACCTACGGGTATTTTTCGATTTTCTGAAAATGTACCGTAGCCTTTTTGGCACTGCTACGGTAAATATTTAAAGTTCTTTATTTTCACCGTAAAGTAAGAAGATGAATAGAAAGTGGACTACGGGGATTTTCTAAAAAATTAGAAAAAAACCGTAATCGAAAATTTTGCAGGGAGAAATCCTACGGTGCAAAATGCAATTTTGCAAATAAACCCGTAGGTTTTCGATTCTGGCCCTGAATTTAAGAGCCAATCGAGGAGGATGATGGAAAATCTAAGTAAGAGTATGCAAAGTGGCATGTGTAGGAGCTATGCAAGAGCCTGAACAAGAAGCAAGCAGGTCAGGAAAAAAGTCTTGTAATCGCTCAAACAATAATAAGTAGCACAATAAAGGAGTAGTTATGGAAAATTTAAATGAAAAACTAGAGGAACAGCTTAAGGAGATAAGTGCATTAGTTAAGAAATCTAATAAAAGCTTATTGAAATTCTCTGATTTACCAAAGGGGCATATACATGTATCCAAGAGCAATGGTGTATTCCAATACTATTACGTCGATAGGACATTGAATACTAAAAAGTATATTAGTGGAAAAGAGATTAAGCTGATTAAGCGCATAATGCAAAGGGACTATGAGCTTGCTATTAACAAAAGACTAAAGGATATGCAAAACAAGCTACAAAAATTCCTAAAAGGATATGATGTGGATTCGATTGAGCGTATTTTTGTTGATATGAATTCTGGCAGAAAGATACTTGTAACACCATTTATTGAAACTAGTGAGAATTATATCCAATCATGGTATGAGGAAAATCCAGGTATGCAAAATCCATTTCCAGATGATGGTGTTTTCTTAACAAATAGAGGAGAATTGGTTAGATCTAAATCGGAAAAAATTATCGCTGATGCATTAGATAAATATAATGTGCCATATCAGTATGAACCAATGCTAGAACTAGGGCATAGTACCGTATATCCGGATTTTATTACCTTAAATGTGAAAAAGCGCCAGACCATGTATTGGGAGCACCTAGGTATCGTATCTGATTTAGAATATGCATCAAAGAATTTTATGAAGATTCAGCAATATGAGAAGAATGGATACATGGTGGGAAGAGACTTGATATGTACTATGGAGTCTGTGGACATGCCTTTAGAGGTGAAAAATGTAGAACAAAAGATTAAAGAGTTTTTGCTGTAGTCTGCTTCAAGATGGATTATACTATAATGCATAAGTTATAATATAAGACAAAAAGAACGGAGACATAAGCATGATATACATAGGATGCCACTTATCGGTGACAAATGGTTATGAGGCAATGGGACGTCAGATGACGGAATTCGGAGGCAATACTTTTGCTTGGTTTACGAGAAATCCAAGAGGCGGGAAGGCCAAAGAAATCGATGATGCAGACGTTAAAAAGCTTCAGGCTATTCTTGAGAAGGAGAAGTTTGGCAAACTTGTTGCTCATGCTAGCTATACAATGAATTTATGCTCTGCCAAGGAAGAGACTAGAGCCAATGGACTAGATATGCTTAAGCAGGACTTAAAGCGTATGGAGCAGGTGCCTAATCAGCTCTACAATTTTCATCCAGGTTCTCACACAGGTCAGGGACCGGAGATTGGGATACAGCAGATAGCGGATGGACTGAATGAGTCTCTTTGGCCTGAGATGAAGACTACAGTCTTGCTTGAGACTATGGCAGGTAAGGGCTCTGAGGTTGGAAAGACATTTGAGGAGCTCAGAGAAATTATCGATAGAACTACCCTTAATGAAAAGTTAGGCGTGTGCCTTGATACATGCCATATCTGGGATGGGGGATACGATATTGTAAATGATTTGGATGGAGTCCTTACAAAGTTTGACAAGGTTATAGGTCTAGATTGTCTTAAAGCTATCCATTTCAATGATAGTAAAAATGAATGTGGTGCAGCAAAAGACCGTCATGAGAAGCTGGGCCAGGGGTGTATTGGAATGGAGGCAATGAAGAGGATTGCACTTCATCCTGCTCTTCAGAATCTTCCATTTATCCTAGAGACTCCAAATGATGACCAGGGATACATCGAGGAAATCGCCTTGGTTAATTCATGGATGACTGATTAATTTTAGAGCAAGTTTTGTTGCAATATATGCGGTAGTTGCAATAAAATGAACCTAGAAAAACTGCAGAAAAGACACAATTTTATAAACATATGATGGTACAATCAAAAGATAACAATGGATAATTGTCTATATTTTAGCGAGGCATAAAATGGTTGAAATACCTAGTTGGCTGGTACTAAATTTTTTCACATCGTTCCTTCTGATTCTTCTTTTGGTGTTTCAGAACAAAACTTCCAGGTTGCAGAAAGGCCGTAAATATTCTGCAATTCTTACTTGCACGCTTATTTTACTAATTTCAGAATCAATAGGACGAGTGGGAGAACTCAATCCTGACAACCTTTTATTCCTGGCTAGAATTGGGTACTTTTTGATTTTTATTTTAGATCCAGTAGATATTTTATTTGCAGTTAACTATGTGGACTGCTGGATGGATGAGGGAAATAGTAAGCCCCGACGTATGTTCAAAGAGGCCTTTAGAGCCTTTGCCATAGCAAATGGAATATTGGTTACCCTATCATCATTTTTTAGACTTAGATGGTTTTTCTACTTTGAAGATGGATTATATTACAGAGGCAGTTTTTACATAATAAGAGCATTGCTTGTGATGCTGTTTATCGTTTTGCTTTTAGTATACACAGTGGTGTTTAGAAAAGATTTCATGAGCGAATACAAAAATATGATTTTAGTGCTCCCACTCTTTTCGCTGTTAGGTGCAATATGCCAAGTGTTCTTTTATAACATGGATACCACCTATGCAGGAATATCCTTAGGATGTTTGGTGCTGTTTTTCTTCTTCCAGAGCAATGACGTCAATATCGATTATTTATCTGGTGTGCTGAATCGACGTGGTATCGATATCAAGCTGGATGAGATGATAAAAAATAGCCAGTCCTCTGGAAAAAATTTTGGTGCCATTATGATGGACTTGGATAATTTCAAAACTATCAATGATACATTTGGTCATGAAGAAGGGGATAGAGCTATAAAATATATGGCAGATATTCTGACCAATTCCTTTGATAAGGACACAGCTATCGGTCGATTTGGCGGCGACGAATTCTTCGTAATTACGGATAATATATCTAAAGCTGATTTGGATAAAATTATCGCTGAGGTGAGAGAGAAGCTTGCCCACATTAGGGACAAGCGTGGCTGGAATAAAAATGTGGACCTAAGCTGCGGATATTCTATTTATGTTTCAAGCAGCAATATGACTAGAGAACAGTTTGCAGATATCCTGGATTCTCTCATGTATATTGAAAAAGAAGATCATCATAAAGACCAGTGATTTATTTGGGGCAACTACAGGCATAACAGGTGAAGCTATAATTTAGTGTTTTCAACCTCCCTTGATTCTAGTATAGTTAATCTATGAAACTAGAGGATAGGGAGGTTTTCTTGTGTTATACACTATTGAAAATGAAAAGATAAAATTAACAGTTGCCGACCACGGCGCAGAGATTAAGTCACTTATTAGAAAAGCTGATGGAAGAGAGCTTATGTGGCAGGCCGATGGCGCATTTTGGGCACGTACTTCTCCAGTACTTTTCCCACTTGTAGGCAATTATTATGGAAAGAAATCAATATACGCTGGCAAGACATATGAGATGGGGCAGCATGGATTTGCTAGAGATATGGATTTTACCCTTGTATCTCAGAGCGCAGATGAGCTTGTTTTTACATTAAAAGATAATGAGGAGACAAAGGAAAAATACCCATTTTCTTTCATCCTTACCCTTAGCTATAAGATTACAGATGGTACTGTAAATGTAGGTTGGCAGGTTGAAAATCCAAATGATTCTAAGATGTATTTTTCAATCGGAGGACATCCAGCATTTAACTGCGATTTAGATACATGGACTCTTAGATTTGAAAAAGCAGGAAAGGTAAATGACACAGTTACAGCATTTATCATTTCCTCAGATGGCAGTGGATGCCTAGGAGATGAGAAGGAGAAACTTGCCCTTGATAATGGCATTCTTCATATGTCTGATGAGCTCTTTAGTAGAGATGCTCTCATTATTGAAGACCGCCAGTCAGACCAGGTTACTCTTGTAAATCCAGAGGGTGTGGACCAGTTATCGGTAAAATTTGATGCACCACTTTTTGGAGTGTGGTCGCCAGTTGGCAAGCATGCACCATTTGTATGTATCGAGCCATGGTATGGACGTTGCGACAGAGTGGGATTTAATCAAAAGCTTGAGGAGAGAGAATACGGAAATACCCTTGAGGCAGGCGAAGTCTTCAAGACTTCCTACGATATTATTTGTAAATAAACAGACTAATAGAACCCCTAAGATGCTTGTAATAGCTTAGGGGTTTTATAGAATTTTTAAGCAGTTACATGGAGAATAAAATGAGAAAAATAGAGCATGCAACCAGGGCAGATGCAGAGGAAATATTAGCTCTTTATAGGACTCAGCTGGGAAGGCAGTACTGCCCATGGACAGAAGAGTATCCCACCATGGATGAAATCGATTTTGATTTAGGTCGTGACTCTCTTTTTATTATGAGAGAGGGGGAGAAAATAATTGCCGCCATCTCTATTGATGATGATGAGCTGGTAAATGAATTGCCACATTGGACAGATGAATTGCAGCCAGGTGGAGAGCTTTCTCGCCTTGCGGTGGACCCGGAATTTCAGAACCAAGGCATTGCCAAGGAAATGATTAACTATGGTATGAAGGCCCTGAAGGAAAGAGATTTCAAAAGCCTTCATTTTCTTGTGAATCGCCATAACTTAAAGGCTATGAAGAGCTATGCAGCCTTTGGTTTTAACAAGGTGGGAGAATGTGAGCTTTACGACCAGCCTATGTTTTGCTATGAGATGAAGCTATAGGGGGAGATATGATTACAGAGGAAATCAAAGAAGGGCTGAATGCCCGCCAGGATGTGGAGTATAGAGATTTTCAGTCAAACCTGATTCCAAATGTGGGCATTGATTATTTTGTGGGAGTCAGGACACCTGAACTTAGAAAATATGCCAAGGAACTTGGCAAAAGAGATGATGTGTCAGAGTTTTTAGATCAGTTGCCACACCAGCTGTTTGATGAAAATCAACTTCATGCATTTATTATTTCAGATATGAAAGACTACGGAAAATGTATGGAGAGGCTCAATCAATTTTTACCTTATGTAAATAACTGGGCCACATGCGACCAGATGTCTCCAAAGATTTTTAAGAAGCATAAAAAAGAATTGCTACAGGAAATTAATACCTGGATAAAGTCCGATGAGACGTATACAATTCGATTTGCCATTAAGATGCTGATGGAGCATTTTTTAGATGAGGATTTTGACATTAAGTATGCCAAGATGGTAGCTAAGGTGCGCTCTGAGGAGTACTACGTAAATATGATGATTGCCTGGTATTTTGCTACGGCACTAGCCAAGCAGTACGATAGCATTTTGCCATTTATTACTGAAAAAAAGCTTGAAAAGTGGACTCATAACAAGACTATTCAAAAGGCTGTAGAAAGTTTTAGAATCACTCCAGAGCAAAAAACGTATTTACGAACTTTAAAAATAATTTAAACAAAAAGAATCCCCAGCAATTTTACTTGCTGGGGATTTGGCATTTAGGAAAAATCCTGTATAAAAAGGGGGAAAAATGGTTAGCCTTCAATGGCTATGTATTTTGTCTCATCATTCTGAGGGATTGCTTCTTTCTTAGGAATATTCAAGCTAAGTACACCGTCCTTAAAGGCTGCGTGAATATCTTCCTGAGTAACTGCATCGCCTACGTAGAAGCTACGGCTGCAAGAACCTGTGTAACGCTCGCGGCGGATGTATTTGCCGTCATCATCTTTTTCATCATTGTTTTGATTAGTCTCGGCTTTGATTGTGAGATAGCCATCTTTAAGCTCTGCTTTAATATCTTCTTTTGCAAATCCAGGAAGATTCATATCAACTTGATATCCATTTTCATTTTCTTTTACATCAGTTGTCATCATACGTGTGAAGTCATTGTCATATGAGTGACCAAAACCTGTTACACGTGGTACTGAGAAGAAATCATCCATAAAATCATTTGAAAAAATACTAGGCATTAACATAATTACTACCTCCTTAAATATATATGATATTGTAATAATCCCGTTAGGTGACTGATGGGTCAGTCAAGTTGGTTCAGGAACATTTTGTTTTTATTTGTTCCCTTGTTGTAACTATGTTATACACCCTGAATTAGCACTCGTCAATAGAGAGTGCTAATAATTTATAATTATTTAAGAATTATTTTATAAATTGTCAGATAATGAGCCTGGGGCGGTGAACAATGGGATAAGAAAAACCACCAAAGAAAAATCCCCTTGGCCATGCCAAAGGGATATAGGGGAACACATCCTAATTAGTTTAGGTGGTCATATAAAGTTAAGTCGTAGTGTTTTGAGTACATATCGTCTAGGGTATTTACATCAATGGCACCACTGAACATCAACTTGTCAAAAGTTTGGTTGAATGTATTTTTCATATAGTCCTGATAACTTAAGTAAGCGAAAGTCTCTATGATAGAGGCGTTAGGCTTAAAAATGGTATCAAGATTTATGATGTCTTCATTTGGTAAATATGTGCTCGTGCTAAGTGAGAAAAAGCGGACCAATATAATCGGACAAACAGGCGTAGAACTGTCATGGAAAAAAGCGGTTACACGTACAGCCTCGTCCATTCCTCCGCTGAGAACATAGCTGCCGATCTCTTCTGAAGTAATGGCGTAGTTGGCATCCTTTACCTCATAATTATCATAATCCTGGAAAGAAAGCACTGGCTCAGTTTTCCTTCCTTCGGTCTGTCTAGATTGATAAGTAAATTTATCTGCAGCAGTGGAAATCTTTTGAAGCTCGCTAAAAAGACCCATGTTTCCAATAGTGATAGCAGTATGGCGGGCAAATTCAATGAGCTCTATAAAGTTGTAAATTTTGTCGTCGGAAAAATCTGCAGGTTTAATGGCATCGATACTAGAGTCGCTAAAGAGCAGGTCGTTGTTGTTGTCTCGAATGTAAGAAATGGCTTTTTGAAATTCAGTGAAGCGACATCTGTGTAAATCAATATCCCGTAGGTCGTCCATAGATAACGGGACTTCTATTTCGTTGTCATTATTTGTCTCAATCTGATAATTCAGATGAGTCTTGAATAATATGTCATTCATAACCATATGACACCCTCCCACTTATAAGTATAGTACCATATTTTGTACCAACGGGGTAGTATGGTACTATATGTAGAATAAACTTTGTGTAAATATACTAAAATGGAGGGTGGGGAATTAGTGATATAATATAACGATTTGGCGTTATTTGGCTCTATTTGGCCCCAAATACCTCAACTGTAAGGTTTAATTTGCCCTTTTTTGAAAGTCCTCCCTCAGAGACAATGTTAAATTTTCCAAATCCCCGGACTGAAACAGAGTCCCCAGCGGCTAGGATTTTATCGTTATTCTCTACGATGTGGCCGTTAACAGATACCTTTTTTTCGGTGAAATAAGGGATAGTATCCTTGCGGCTTAGGTTGTAAACTCGTGCGATGATTGCATCAGCCCTAGGAGATGCCACCTGGATAGTGGATTCCTTGAGATTGGCCTGCTTGTACGACTCTGGCAGTTCAGAAAAAGAACATTTTACTGAGTTGCGGCCCACTGAGACAAAGTTTTCCAAAAGGTAATCTGCGGTGGATTCGTCTGCGTACATGTAGGCGTCCATGCCATCGACGAAGATGTCGCCAAATTTTTTCCTATCTATTCCAAGGCTCATAAGGCTGCCTAGATAGTCACGGTGGGTGTAAGCCTTGGCAAATTTCTTGGCAAGGGGCTCAATCTTGATACATTTAATAGGAAAATCTACTTCATATCCAAAGTCAGACTCGCTGCCAAAACGCACCATTTTTCTCTCGCAATTTTCATAGCCACCAAACAAATCGTAGGCGATAGGGGCAAATGATTTATCCCTAGTAGCCTGGAAAAATAGGTCCTGCTGGCTGAGACTCAAAAAGTCGGAAAACACGTAAATGTTATTTTTGTAAGCCCTGTTTGAAAGCTCAATTATTCTATTGTAAAGGATTTGATCCTGCTCGTTCATGGTTACCTCGTGAAATAGTTTCATATATAAAATGTGTAACTAGCCGTTACTGTAGGGATTATATAATAATATCCCCTGTTATTGCAAAATAGGCTTTAAAAAACTATTGGAAAATGTCAAAATATTTTTTGAGAAACATTTTTTCTTCTTAATATAAAGGAACTTTTGTTAGGGAGAATAAGAGAATAAAAACATACGAGGATAATGAGATGATAGAAGATAAGAACTTAGAATGGAAAGAAGTAAAATGCCAGCATATTGTTCAGGATGAGTACATAGATTTCAGAAGAAGCGATTACTTGCTTCCTGATGGTACAGTTTTCGGCCCATATTATAGTTATAGCCGCAGGGATTATGTGGTTATCGTGGCTATTGATGAGGATGGAAAGTACATCTGTGTTAAGCAGTTCCGACATGGAATCAAGAGAGTGACAGTTGAGTTTTGCGCTGGCGGTCTTGAGCGTGAGGACGGCAAGGAATACGGAGACCGTGGAGATGCAGGAAAGGCTGAATCGGCACTTGATGCAGCTAAAAGAGAGCTTATGGAGGAGACAGGATATGAGTCAGACGACTGGAAATTCTTATTGTCAATTCCATCCAATCCTACCATAGCAGACAACTATGCCAATATTTTCTTGGCAAAAAATTGTCACAAGGTAAGTGGCCAGAATCTGGATGACACAGAGTTTTTAAATGTTGACCTATATACAAAAGAAGAGATTGATGCACTGATTGAGGCGGGGGATTTTCCACAGGTATCTCATGTGATGGCCCTTCTTTTGGCGGAGAAGAATTAATGATAATAAATACAGGACAGAGGACTGATATTCCTGCATTTTATCCTGAGTGGTTTGCCAACAGATTAAGGGAGGGATTTGTCATGGTGAGAAATCCATACAACCCTCTGCAGGTGAGTCGATATAGGTTGGATAGAGAAGTGGTGGATGCCATTGGATTTTGCAGCAAGAATCCGGGGCCATTTTTTAAATACATGGATTTGCTGGATGGTTATGGGCAGTTTTGGTATGTGACAATCACTGGCTATGGCAAGGATATAGAGCCTGGGGTGCCGGATAAGGAGAAGGTCATAGAGGATTTTAAGTGGCTTTCTAAAAGAGTCGGGATTAATTCTGTGGGATGGCGCTACGACCCCATTTTTGTGGATGAAAAATACACTGTAGACTATCATTTGCAAAGATTTCAGGAGATGGCCGCCAATCTAGAGGGGTACACCAAGCGAGTGGTTATCAGTTTCATAGATATATATGAAAAGGTAAAACGCAATTTCCCAGAGGCCAAGGGTGTTACTGCCGAAGAAAAGGTGTACCTGGGACAGAAAATGGTGGAGATAGCAGCAGCCCATGACATGGTGGTAAAGCCATGTGCAGAAGGTGATTTTCTGGCAAAATACGGAGCTGACTGCGGAGGCTGCATGACTATAGCTGACTATGAAAAAGCAATTGGCAAAAGCCTTGTAGTTCCAAAATCCAAGAACAAGCCAGCCAGAGAAAATTGCTCCTGCTACATCACTGCAGACATAGGAGCCTACGACACCTGTGCCCATTTCTGTAAATACTGCTACGCCAACAATGATATAAATCAAGTTAGAATCAACAGAGGACTCCACGATGTGAATTCTCCTCTTCTAATAGGAAACATAGGGCCAGATGACATCGTAACCGAGGCTGAGCAGCGCAGCTGGGTGGATAATCAGATGAATATTTTTCAGTTTATATAAGGTCTAGCTTGCCTTAATTATTAAATAATTATAAATTATTAGCACTCTCTCTTGATGAGTGCTAATTTTTATGTTAAAACATAATTAGAAAATTTGTGATAGTAATTTACAGGGAGAACACCAATGGTTTAGGAGGTGAGAATATGAACATTCAGAAATTTACGCAGAAATCAATTGAGGCAATCAATGCCTGTGAAAAGATAGCAATGGATTATGGGAATCAGGAGCTGGAGCAGGAGCATCTTTTGATGGCGCTGTTGCGTCAGGAGAATGGATTAATTCCTTCATTGATTAGCAAGATGAATATAGATGTGGGCCAGTTTGAAAGTGCTGTGGATGCAGCTCTTCAGGCTAGAGTGAAGGTTCAAGGGGGCGACTTGAGAGTCGGCCAGCACCTTAATTACACACTCACTTACGCTGAGGACGAGGCAAAGGCAATGAGGGACAGCTATGTTTCTGTAGAGCATCTCATGCTTGCCATGATTAAAAAGCCTAGTACTCCAGTGAAAAATATTTTCAAGCAGTTTGGAATCAATAGAGATACATTTCTTGCTGTACTTGCAACAGTTAGAGGAAATCAAACCGTAAATACGGATAATCCAGAAGCTACATATGACACTCTTGAAAAGTACGGCTATGATTTGGTGGAGCGAGCTAGAGAGAACAAGCTTGATCCAGTAATTGGTCGTGATGAAGAGATTAGAAATGTAATCAGAATCTTAAGTCGTAAGACTAAGAACAATCCGGTTCTTATCGGTGAGCCTGGTGTTGGTAAGACTGCAGTAGTAGAGGGACTAGCTCAGCGAATCGTCAGAGGAGATGTGCCAGATGGCCTTAAAAATAAAAAGGTATTCTCACTTGAAATCGGCTCTATGATTGCCGGTGCAAAATATCAGGGTGAATTCGAGGAAAGATTAAAGGCAGTTCTTGATGAAATCAAGAATTCTGACGGCGAGATTATTCTTTTCATAGATGAGCTTCACACAATTATTGGTGCAGGTAAAAATGGAAGTGGCGGACTGGATGCAGGCAATATGTTAAAGCCTATGCTTGCCCGTGGTGAGCTTCATTGTATCGGTGCCACAACACTAGATGAGTACAGAGAGTACATTGAAAAGGATGCAGCTCTTGAGAGACGTTTCCAGCCTGTAATGGTTGACGAGCCAACTGTAGAGGATACTATTTCCATTCTCCGTGGACTTAAGGAAAGATACGAGGTTTTCCATGGAGTTAAAATTACAGATGGCGCACTTGTAAGTGCAGCAACACTTTCTAATAGATATATATCCGATAGATTCCTTCCTGATAAGGCAATTGACCTTGTAGATGAGGCGTGTGCTCTTATTAAGACAGAGCTTGACTCTATGCCAGCTGAGCTTGATGAGATGAATCGTCGAGTTATGCAGCTTGAGATTGAGGAGGCAGCTCTTAAGAAGGAAAAGGACAAGCTTTCTCAGGATAGACTGGCAGATATTCAAAAGGAGCTTTCTGAGCTTAGAGACGAGTACAATACAAAGAAGGCTGCTTGGGACAATGAGAAAAAGCTGGTTGAGGATGTGGCAAAGGCCAAGGAAGAGCTTGATGATGTTCAGGGGCAGATAAAGATTGCTCAGCAAAAATACGACTTGGAGGAGGCTGCCAAGCTTCAGTACGGCAGACTTCCAGAACTACAGGCACAGCTTGCAGCAGCGGAGGAGAAGCTTAAGAGCAGAAATGAAAGCCTTGTTCATGAGAATGTTTCTGAAGAGGAAATCGCCCGAATCATTTCTCGTTGGACAGGTATTCCTGTTGCTAAGTTAAATGAGACTGAGCGTAGCAAGACACTTCATCTGGATGAGGAGCTTCACAAGAGAGTAATGGGTCAGGACGATGCAGTAAAGCTTGTTTCAGAGGCGATTATTCGTTCAAAGGCTGGTATCAAAGACCCTAGCAAGCCAATCGGTTCATTCTTATTCTTAGGACCTACAGGTGTTGGTAAGACAGAGCTTGCAAAGACACTTGCCCAGGCACTTTTCGATGATGAGAATGCAATGGTGCGACTTGATATGTCTGAGTACATGGAGAAGTTCAGCGTGAGCCGACTTATCGGAGCGCCTCCAGGATACGTAGGATATGATGAGGGCGGTCAGCTTACAGAGGCAGTTAGACGTAAGCCATATTCGGTAGTACTTTTTGATGAGGTTGAGAAGGCCCATCCGGATGTATTTAACGTACTGCTTCAGGTTCTTGATGATGGTCGTATCACTGATTCTCAGGGTAGAACAGTGGATTTCAAGAATACAATCATTATCCTTACAAGTAACATTGGTTCCCAGTATCTTCTTGAGGGAATCGATGGTGTGACAGGTGAGATTACAAAGGAAACAAATGACCTTGTAATGAATGACTTAAGAAATTCATTTAGACCAGAGTTTTTAAATCGTCTTGATGAGATTATTATGTTCAAGCCACTCACAAAGGACAACATTGGCGGAATCGTAGATCTTATTATAGAAGAGCTTAATGGCAGACTTGCTGACAGACAGCTTCGCATTCACCTTACAGATGCTGCAAAGCAGTTTGTTATAGACCAGGGCTATGACCCAGTTTATGGCGCTAGACCACTTCGCAGATACATCCAGAAAAATGTGGAGACAATGGCGGCTAAAATCATTCTCGCAGGAGATATTAGCGAGGGTACTGTCATTACAATCGATTCAGACGGAAGTCAACTTTTTGCTAAATAAAGGGCTTTAGAGCAGATTGTACATAATAAAAAACTTTCTCAGACGGACAAATGTCCGCTGTAGGCAAAATAATTGTTGTTTTTAGAATATAATTAGTGTATAGTATCAAAGGTAAATGCTTTAGTTAGTTAAAGTACAAGCCTTTGATACTTTTTTTTACGTTATGATATAATTAAATTGCGAAAAAATGAGTATTCAAAAGGAAGGATATAAATGGATTTATTTGATTACATGAGGCAGGAAGCTAAGAAAAAGGAGTCACCTCTTGCCGCGCGTCTTCGACCTACCACTTTGGATGAGGTAGTTGGACAGCAGCACATCATTGGCAAGGACAAGCTCCTCTACAGAGCCATCAAGGCTGACAAGCTTTCTTCTATTATATTTTATGGCCCACCAGGGACCGGCAAGACCACTCTTGCCCAGGTAATTGCCCATACTACTTCAGCGGAGTTTACATCCATCAACGCCACCACTTCTGGTAAGAAGGACATGGAGGCAGTTGTTGAGGGAGCTAAGCAGACACTTGGTGCCTACGGTAAAAAGACAATCCTATTTATAGACGAGATTCATAGATTCAATAAGGGACAGCAGGATTATCTACTTCCATTTGTGGAGGATGGCACCATTATTTTAATAGGAGCCACCACTGAGAATCCTTACTTCGAGGTCAACGGAGCGCTTCTTTCCCGTTCTATCATCTTTGAGCTGAAGCCACTTGATACAGAGGATATCAAGACACTTATCAATAGGGCTTTGACAGATGAGGAAAAGGGACTAGGCAGCTATGGAGCAGTTATCGATGATGACGCCCTAGAGTTTTTAGCTGATATAGCTAATGGCGATGCAAGAGCAGCACTTACAGCTATTGAGCTGGGTGTGTTGACCACAGACAGGGACGAATCCGACGGCAAGATCCATATTACTATCGATGTTGCCAGCGAATGTATCCAGCGCCGTGTTATTAAATACGACAAGGATGGCGATAATCATTATGACACCATCTCTGCTTTTATTAAGAGTATGAGAGGTTCTGACCCAGATGCGGCAGTTTACTATCTGGCTAGGATGCTATATGCAGGCGAGGATCCTAAATTCATCGCAAGACGTATTTGCATCTGCGCATCAGAGGATGTGGGCAATGCTGATCCACAGGCTTTAGTTGTTGCTACTTCAGCATTTTTAGCTGTTGAGCGAATTGGAATGCCTGAATCTAGAATTATTTTATCTCATGCAGCTACCTATGTAGCATGTGCGCCAAAATCCAATTCAGCCTACGGAGCTATCGATTTGGCCATGCAGGAGGTACGAAATAATACCACGCGACAGATTCCAACACACTTGCAGGATGCCCACTATAAATCAGCAAGTAAGTTGGGCCATGGCATAGGTTATGAATATGCCCACGATTTCCCAAATCATTTTTCTCATCAGAGATACCTGCCTGATGGGCTGGAGATAGGAGATTTCTATCGACCAGGAGAGTTGGGATATGAAAAAGTTATCAATGAGTATCTTAATAAGATACGCTCAGATAAATAAGCAATAAGGAAGGAAACCCCAAAATGAAAAAGTACAGTGAAATGTCACTAGAGGAACTAAATTCAGAGAAGGAGCAGCTCACTGCCCAGTATAAAAAATGGCAGTCAAAAGGCCTCAAGCTTGATATGAGCCGCGGTAAGCCATCAGTTGAGCAGCTTGATCTTTCTATGCCACTTTTCGATATTCTCGATGGTAAGTCACTTATGAAGTGCATGAACGGAGTAGAGACTAGAAACTACGGCCAGTTGGAGGGTATTGTTGAGGCTCAGCATCTTTTCGCAGAGATTATGGATTGCCAGCCAGAGCAGGTTATCGTAGGCGGCAACTCTTCGCTTAACATGATGTTTGATGCAGTGTCACGTGGTTACATGTTTGGTTTCGATGGTTGCACACCATGGTGCAAGCTTGACCGTGTGAAGTGGCTTTGCCCAGTTCCTGGTTACGACAGACATTTTGCTATTACACAGCATTTTGGTTTTGAAATGATTAACATCCCTATGAATGAGGATGGTCCAGATATGGATGTTGTAGAGGGACTTGTTGCAGCAGATGATACAATCAAGGGTATGTGGTGTGTGCCTAAGTACTCTAATCCTCAGGGTATTGTATATTCTGATGAGGTTGTTCGCAGAATTGCTAACCTCAAGCCAGCAGCTAAGGACTTCAGAGTATTCTGGGATAACGCATATGCGGTACATCATTTATACAAAGAGAAGAGCAAGATCTTAAATATTCTCCACGAGTGTGAGGAAGCAGACAATCCAAATCTTGTATTTGAGTTTGCTTCTACATCAAAGATTACATTTGCAGGTGGCGGTATTGCTGCAATCGCATGTAACCACAAGAACCGTGAGGAGATTAAGAAGACACTTACAGTTCAGACAATTGGCTTCGACAAGATTAACATGCTACGTCATGCTAGATATTTTGCAGATGTTGAGTCTGTTTCAAAGCACATGGAAAAGCATGCTAAAATCTTACGTCCTAAGTTTGAGCTTGTTATCAAGACACTTGAGAGAGACCTTGCAGAGGCAGGATGTGGTTCTTGGATTTCACCAAAGGGTGGTTACTTCATCACATTTGATGCTCCAAAGGGCACAGCTACTCGTATCGTAGATTTGGCAGCAGAGGCAGGTGTTAAGCTTACACCAGCAGGCGCTCCATTCCCATATCACATGGACCCTAACGATTCAGTTATCCGTTTTGCTCCATCTCTTCCACCAATCGAAGAGCTTGAGCAGGCTGCTGAGGTATTTACAGTATGTGCACGTATTGCATATCTTGAAAAGCTTATTCACGCAAAAGCAGAGTAGGATGATAATCTGCCAGCAGGACAATTAATTAAAATATTATTAAAAATGCACCTTAGGGGTGAGCATATTATAAAGAGCTATGACAGTTGTCGTGGCTCTTTATTTGTTTGTTTGAAGGCAATATTGTTAAAAATATTTATGTAAAAATACTTTAATAAATTATTAATAAAGTCTTAACTATATTGAAAAAAGATGTGTAGTATGGGACAATATCCACGTCGCGACAAAAGTGTGTATAATATGTTTCTTATGGCAACAATAAGAAAGAGAGGATTTTTACATGAATAGAAGAAAAGTTATTGCATTATCACTTACAATGGCATTTTCTGCGGGATTATTACTTACATCTCATACAGTAGAGGCCAGAGGTCATAGACATTGCCATCATCGTCATAATACAACTGTTGAGCAGAATGTTGATGAGCAGACAGACGCAACTTCAGATGAGGCAACTGCTTCAATTATGGATAAATGCAAGGGATATACAGCATTCGAAGAAGTATCTAATGTGGATGACCAGCAATTCTTATTGCTAGTTGAGACTAAGACCGGTGGTATTAACTTATACCAGGAAAAAGATATAATCGAGACAGAAAAGATTGATGCCCAGGAATTAGCTGATGGTGACGCATATTATGATACTAGAATCAAAAATCCTGAAGATATGGAATTAATTTATTCTTCTGATGGAAATGAAGATATCAGTGCAGTCCACATGGGCGGTGAGTTCGGTGCCTTCCAGTGTGTAGGTGATAGATTAAAGGATGCAAGATATGAGGGTCTTTCTTATGATGAGACTATTAAGCAGGGACCTGAGCTCGACCAGAACAAGCAGTATGTTAACTTCTTATATACTGATTTCATCAATGGTGCATTGAGAGGAAACATTGAAAGCACAACTTCTGCAACAGAAGTATTCTATGAAACTGGTGATATGTTCCAGGGCGGTGGATATGACTACTATGCAGAGTACGGTGAAAATGATGGTACTGATGCTGAGTATACACTTGTTTATGATATTGTTATCAACGATGATAAGACTATCAATTTTACAATCGGAGCATATAACGAGGATAACGATTTTGCAGCTGATGTAACATATCATTTAATTGCAGAGGATGGAGGAGCTTATTCTGTCCTTAACTAATCAAAAAAGTAAAACATATCTAAAAAAGCATATTTAAATATTAGAGCTACGCCTTAGGGCGTAGCTCTTTTGTTGCCCTTAAGTATAAAATGGTCCACTGACCCCGTCCCCTAGGTTCACAAAAAAGGCTTAAAATGGTACACTTATTATGTTGTTTTTAGGCTAGATTTTTTGTGGAGGAAATGAAATGAAAATCGGTTTTATTGGAACTGGAAACATGGGCAGCGCAATGATGGGCGGTATGGTTTCATCGGGAATCGTGGCTGCATCTAATGTTATGGCTAGCGATATTTTCCAGGCTGCACTTGATAGAATTAGCGACCAGTTAAATATTGCAACAAGCACTAATAATCGTGATGTTGTAGATTTTGCAGATATTGTATTCTTGGCTGTTAAGCCTCAGTACTTAGCTGGAGCTATTGACGGAATCAAGGATATGGATTTTACAGATAAGATTGTTGTCAGCATTGCAGCAGGTCAGTCTATTGAAAAGCTTACTGAGCTTTTTGGCAAGCAGCTCAAGCTCATCCGTGTTATGCCAAATACTCCAGCACTTGTTGGAGAGGCTATGAGTGCACTTAGTCCTAACGAGCTTGTTTCAGAGGATGAGGCTGACATCGTGCTTCATTTATTTGAGTCATTTGGTAAGGCCGAGATCGTCCCTGAGAAATTGCAGGATGCAGTAGTTGGTATCAGCGGTTCTTCTCCAGCTTATGTATATATGTTTATTGAGGCACTTGCAGACGGAGCAGTTGCAGAGGGCATGCCACGAGCACAGGCATACAAGTTTGCAGCCCAGGCCGTACTTGGCTCTGCCAAGATGGTTCTTGAGACAGGTGAGCACCCTGGCGTACTTAAGGATGCTGTATGCTCACCAGGTGGCACTACAATAGAGGCAGTTGCTACACTTGAGGCTCTTGGATTCAGAAATGCAGTTATTGAAGCAGAGCGCGTTTGCGTTGAGAAGTCTAGAGATTTGTAGGATTGGCGGGCCTGTGGCGTTGGCAGGTTTCTAGGATGGGAGGCCTTGGAAGGCTTTTAGGCTTAAATATTGATTAATAATTGGATCTCTCCATGCGGGATAAGTAATCATATCCCACGTGGGGAGATTTTTTTGTTTATTTCAGTTGCGAATCTGAGGTCGGCTACTGCCTAGATAGGGGAAATGGAAATAAGCAGTAGTGATTTTGAAAAAGGGTACTGCCTAGATGAGAAAAATGAGATTAAGCAGTAGTGATTTTGGAGAAAGGTACTGCCTAGATAAGAAAAATGTAAATAAGCAGTAGCGATTTTGAAAAAGGGTACTGCCTAGATGAGAAAAATGAGATTAAGCAGTAGCGATTTTGGAGAATGGTACTGCCTAGATGAGAAAAATGAGATTAAGCAGTAGTGATTTTGAAAAAGGGTACTGCCTAGATGAGAAAAAGGAGAATAAGCAGTAGTGATTTTGAAAAAGGGTACTGCCTAGATGAGAAAAATAGAAATAAGCAGTAGTAAATCAAAAGAAGGCTACAGCCTAAAATTGAAAAATAAATATAGGCAGTAAAAATTTTAAAATTACATGTTGACATACTTCGGCTATCGTAGTATAGTACTGCGATAGATAGAGTACTACGGCAGACGTAGTACGACACTAATAGTATGACAGACATAGTAATATAGCGGAGGAAATATTATGGATAATACAGTAAACACAGCAAATCTTGAAAAAGTAAAAAAGCCAATCTGGCAGAAGATATTAGATTTTCCACTAGTACCACTTATTGAGATTGCCATTATTGGAATAATAGGTAATTTTCTAGGCAGAGGTGTTTCTAATTTATTTAGACCATTTGCAAATGAGCAAAACATTGATTCTATTAGATTTTTAGCTGCCTATTTTTCAACAGCTGGAACTGTTATAGCTCAGCTGATTTATATGTGGGTTGTAAAGCCTCACCGTCCAATGCTTAAGACAATGGGAACTAGTATCTCCGGCAACAATATAAAGATGGCATTTATAGGTCTTGTTGTTGGTTTGGTTATGAATGGTTCTGCAATTTTGGTGGCAGCCTTACATAAGGATGTGAAGCTGCATTTTGCTGGAGGCAGCCTGCTTTTATTTATTCTGTTTTTCATAGCTGTACTTTTTCAGGCTAGCAATGAAGAGATTCTCTGCAGATGTTTTTTATATCATCGATTTAACAAGATATTTAAAAGACCAGCTGTTGCTATGTTTATTGCCTCAACACTTTTTGGATTTCTACATTTATTAAATCCGGGAGTATCACCACTTGCAATTATTAATGTAATTCTTGCTGGACTTTGGCTTGGACTACTTATGTATTGTTTTGACAGTATTTGGATGGCAATAGCTGCACACCTTGGCTGGAATTATTCTCAAAGCATTATCTTTGGTCTACCAAATAGTGGAAATGCATCAGCTTTCTCATTATTAAAGTATGACATGGCATCAGCCACAAATAGCTTTGCATACAATGTAGACTTTGGTGTGGAAGGAACAGTGTTTGTATGCATCATGCTGCTAGTAATAGATTGTGGACTTATCGTATATGCGATAACAAAGAAAAAGCAGCCAACAGATGTATATCTTTAAAGATTCTTTAAGAATTTATTTGGTATTATGTCATGAAAATTGGAAATGAAAGGAATAGGAAAATGAGTAAGAAAAAATGTGTGATAGGAATAATTTTAGCAATGATTTTTTCCTTTGGAATATCCATGGTTGCATATATGTTATTCCCAGAGAATACAATTGCTCAAGTGATATTGGAAGCTATTGATGTGGCAGGTTTGCTTGGAATAATAATTGCTTTTGGTCAAAAGAGAGAATTAGGGTTTTCAGTAGGCAGTTTCATTGAGGGCATTAAGTTAAATGCTTATGTGCTTGCCTATGCGGTTCCATTTTTTATCTATCATCTTGTTGATTGGTTGCTTGGAAATGGAGGCCCAGATTTTTATGCAAATACCATTGGTTCCGCGTTAGTTCTTTTTCTTACAGCTGGAATGCGCGAGGAATTACTATTTAGAGGAATTGCTTTTAATTTCATTAAAGCTACAGGTGAACTTAGTCGTCCGATGGTTATTAAAGCTTCAGTTATTTCAGCACTCCTTTTTGGAATTTTGCATTTTTCAAATTATTTCTTTGGACAGGATTTGCTTTCAACATTATGTCAGGTGGTATATGCAAGTGCCATTGGAATATTCTTTGCAGCGGTTTATTTTAGGACAAAAAATATTTGGGCCAATATAGCAGTTCACTTTTTCTTTGATTTTGCCCATGTAAATATGGAGGAAGTTCTAGGGGTAAAAGGTAATTTAGTAGGTGAATCCATGTCTACTTTAATTTATTCAATTGTAACTATTGCAGTAGCTTTCTATCTTATGAGAGAAAAGAAATTACAGCCAGTGCTTCAGGGGTAAGAATCAACAGTAATTTAAATGACAGGGAGGATATTTTCAAATGGTAAATGGAGATATATTTTATTTCTCTTGGGAGCTTGATTTTCTTCATTGGTTGCAGGGGATTCATAATCCAATACTGGATAAAATAATGATTACTGCAACAAATCTGGAAGATTATGTTCTAATATTGCTGTTAATTTTTATAGGATTAACAGTTTTTCCCAGGAGCAGAAAAATAGGTGGGACACTTTTAGTGGCAACAATTGTTTGTTTTTTAATAGTAAACGTTGGAATGAAACCATTTATAACAAGATGCAGGCCATGCTGGCTTGAGCCCAGCGTAAAGCTACTTGTAAATGCACCTCATAGTTTTTCGTTCCCATCGGGACATACAAATGCCTTTTTTGCCATGGCAACAGCAGTATTTTTAAGGAATAAGAAAATCGGAATTCCATGTCTAGCAATAGCGTCTCTTATTGCATTCAGTCGATTATATTTGTTTGTTCATTGGCCAACAGATGTATTAGGTGGAATTGTTACAGGAATTGTTAGTGCAATAATTGGATATATGGCCATCGAAGCATTAAGTAAATTGTTTGGGAGAATAAAGAAAAGAATTAAGGAGAAAAAATATGAAAACAAGTTTGAGATTAATTAAGTATTTAGGAGCAATTGTTTTATCATTTATTTTAATGACTTTTATACCGAGTTTGGTACTTTCATATATAAATTTTACTAATTATTATGTTATGGTAAGCGTTTATTTATTAGTAATTATCGGGATTCTTGCTGTAACAGTAATTGTATGTGGTGAGAAAAAAGTATTTGCGTTTTCACTTAAAAGTTTCAAAGATACCTTTGTAATTGGTGGTGTTATGACTGCTATTACAGCTTTTTATTTGGTGACAAATATCTATACGGCAATTAAAGAGTATGGCACACCACTTATGGATGGTAAGACTATAGTGTTATTTTTATTATTAAATTTTCTGGGCGCTGGTATCAGAGAAGAGCTTCTTACCAGAGGCGTATGGCTTACATTCTTTAGAAAAGCTTTTGGCAATAGCAAGGCATCATATATAGTGGCAATGTCTTTATCTTCGATTCTTTTTGGTGCTATTCATATTACAAATCTTGATGGAGCAGTTGACCCTACACCAATTTACGCACAGATAATCTATGCTATTGGAATCGGATTTTTCCTTGCAGCCCTTTATTTAAGAACAGGAAATCTCTGGGGAAATATGGTACTTCACTTCCTTTTTGATATTAGCCTTATGGTTAAGCCTATGATTTACGGAAATAGAAGTGATATGGATGTGCTCATCGGAGAGTGGCTTGGCTCAGGAATAATCCTTAAGTCAATTCTTATTTCGGTGGTGTCAGTTGTTATTGGTCTTTACCTTATTAGAGGTGACAAATTCAAGGAAATCGCTGAGGTAGAATAAGTATGAAAAATTTTTTGAAATATACACGCAGATTTTTTATAGTTTCACTTTGCTTGATAATTCTTTTACTAGTAACTACATCGATTGTATATAGAGTAAAGCTTCATAAGATAATGAACACCCTAGAACCATGTAGTTGTTTGGTTTCTGCTGGAGAATATGAGTTAAATGTTGCTAGAATTGGCAATAGAGATGGAAAACATAAAATTGTATGTTGTTCTGGATTAAATGATGGCACTATGAATATTTCTTGGCGTAACATGACAAAATATATTGAAAAAGATAATGAGCTGTTTTTTATAGACCGTGCCGGCTATGGTCTAAGTGAGGACACCAAGGAAGATAGAACCGTAGATCAGATAGTAGAGGATTATCGAACTGTTCTCAAAAAGCTAGGTGAGGAAGGTCCTTATATTTTGATGGGCCACTCTATTGGAGGAATGTACACATCTTACTGGCAGAGCAAGTATCCAGAGGAAGTGGAAGGGCTGATAATCATGGATGGAACCCTTTGCAATTTTGTTGATGAAGAGGAACAAGCGGCGGCCACAAAACAGTGGAGATTTCTCTCTATAGCTGAAAAAGTTGGACTTGAACCTCTAGTAATGAAAAAATTCTACTATAATAATCTTCTAGATAATGTGTCAGAAAGAGAAGCAGACTTTCATTTGTATTTGTTCTCAAAGACTACAGGGAGTCATGCAACTATATCAGAGGTCAATCTAATTTACGATAATGCCCAGACAGTATGGAATAGTCTAAAGTCTAATGATGTGCCAAAGATTTTTATAGATGCCACCTATCAGGTTGCTAACAATGCTGATTTTGAAAAGGATTATTGGATACCATATGCTGAGAAGATGGGAAATTGCGATATTGTCCCTCTTTATGGTAGTCATTCTATTTACTTTGAAAAGCCAAAGGAATGTGGGAATATTGTTAAGAATTTTATCGCTGAGTTAGACTAAGATTTAAACTATTTATTGAAAAGAATAAAGCATCTGACTATAATGAATTCAGCAAATTAAGAGGATGAATGATTATAGATTATGGATGCAGTTAAGAGATTTATTAGAAATGAAATAGTACTTTGCGTAGCTTTTGTTTTGGCGGTGATATCAGCATTTGTAATTCACCCAGACAAAAGCTATTTTGCTTACATTGATTATAGAACCCTTAGTATTTTGCTGGCACTAATGATTACAATGGCAGGGCTTCAGAGGCTTCATGTGTTTAGACAGATAGGAGAGCTTTTGGTTGCAAAGATGAGCTCGATAAGAGGGGTTACTCTGATTCTCATTGCACTTTGCTTTTTCTCTGCTATGTTTATTACAAATGATGTGGCTCTTTTGACATTTGTGCCATTTTCGATTGTAACCTTATCTATTTCTGGAAGAAAAGATCTCTACATAATAGTGATAGTGCTAGAGACAATAGCTGCAAACCTTGGAAGTATGCTGACTCCACTGGGCAATCCACAGAATTTATATCTGTACTCGATTGCTGGAATGAGCCTTGGGGTATTTATAAAATTAATGCTTCCATATAGTGTGGTAGCTCTTGCAATGCTTGTGATTGCAACCGTTATCAGAGTGAAGAGCGCTCCAGTTGTTCTTACAGAAAAGAGCGTATATGAGCGTAAAGCTCGGGATAAGAAGCTAATTGCCATGTACGTATTTACGTTTTTGGTTTCTATTCTAGTGGTTGCCAGAGTGCTTGATTATCGAATTGGACTTTTAATAGTTGCGTTGCTTGCATTTATCTTTGATAGGAGAGTTCTCAGAAAGCCAGACTATTCTCTTTTATTTACCTTTATCTTCTTATTTATATTTATAGGAAATATTAAGAGAATTCCTGAGCTTAGTGGAGCCCTTAGTCAGCTTGTTAAGGTAAATGAGGTGGGAGTATCTATCGGACTTAGCCAGGTGATTAGCAATGTGCCTGCAGCAATTTTATGCTCTGGATTTACAGACCAGATTGACAAGCTTATCATTGGAACCAATCTTGGAGGTCTGGGAACACTTATAGCTTCTATGGCAAGTCTCATTTCATTCAAACAGTACAGCTATATTGATGGTTCAGATTCTAAAAAATATATGATAGTGTTCACCGCTTTTAATATTATCTTTTTAGCAGTAATGTGTGCACTGTATTTATTAATGTAAGAGTTGTAAGTTGCTTTATGATTAATAAATTGGCGGTAGATAGAAATGTTAAGTATTGACTTGATTTTTTCTTGCTTAGGGAGTATTATAGTCAAGCAATTTAAAAGAGAAATTCGCCTACGGGCGAGGGACAGTTCGTTTGTACCATCCTGTCCATAAACAAAACCAGGACTAAAAAGTAATTTAGATGACTCAGTATGTTTGGGTTTATTTGAATCGATTATGATTAGTTGGTAAAGAAGGGGTGCACTCTTCTTTTTTTTATTGTTTATCTTTAGTTTTCCATCCTAATCATATCCAGTTTTTTCTAGTCCTGTTTCAAGGAGATTTTCAATGTACTATTTAACTGCAGAAGCTTCATTTGATGGAGCACACTTTTTAGCTGGCTATGAGGGTAAATGCTCAAATTTGCACGGTCATCGCTGGAGAGTAATTTTAAATATAGAGGCTGAAGAATTGCAGGCTGAGGGCCAGCAACGAGGAATGGTTGTAGATTTCGGTGATGTAAAAAGTGCTCTTAAAAAAGAGGCTGATTACTTTGATCACACCTTTATATATGAAGAAGGTTCTCTTAAGGAGACAACAGTTGCCGCTCTTAAGGACGAGAATTTCCTTATGAGAGTAGTGCCTTTTAGACCAACAGCCGAGAATTTTTCCAAGTATTTTTATGAGAAGTTTACTTCATACGGATTTAAGGTGGCAGAGGTGACAGTTTACGAGACTCCTAATAACTGCGCTAGTTACAGGGAGGATTAATTGTGGCTGTTTTTAATGTAGTAGAAAAATTCGTAAGTATAAATGGCGAAGGGCAGCATGCTGGCGAGCTTGCGGTATTCATAAGGCTCCGTGGATGTAATCTCTCATGTAGCTATTGTGATACTAGATGGGCCTGCACTGATGAAGCTGATGCTGAGGCGATGAGTGAGGACGAAATCATCTCATATGTTAAGTCGACGGGAGTGAGAAGAGTCACCCTGACAGGTGGCGAACCCTTGCTGACAGAGGATATTGGAGTGCTTTTAGAAGCCTTTTCTAGGGAGAAAAATATCCTAGTTGAAATAGAAACCAACGGTAGTGTTTTCATAGGGGATTTTGCAAAAATAGATAACCCTCCAGCCTTTACTTTGGACTATAAGCTTGCTGGTTCTGGCATGGAAGATAAGATGGATCTTAGTAATTTCAAGTATTTGCAAAAGAAGGATACGGTGAAATTTGTCTGCTCTAATGTGTCAGAGCTTGATAAGGTCTGTGAAATAGTGGATGAGTTTTCACTGTCAGAGAAATGTACAGTGTTAATTAGCCCTGTATTTGGCAGAATCGAGCCGGCAGATATGGTGGACTATTTAATAGAACACAAACGTAACGATATAAGATTGCAACTACAACTTCACAAGTTTATTTGGGACCCAAATAAGCGAGGAGTATAGGAAGGTAAAATATGGCAATTAATAAGGAATTAATAAAGGAAAGCATTAGAAACATCATAATTGCGCTGGGAGATGACCCGGATAGAGCAGGACTTTTAGAGACACCGGACCGTGTGGCTCGTATGTACGAGGAAGTCTTTGAGGGAATGAATTACAGCAATGCTGAGATAGCAGATATGTTTAACAAGACATTTGACGAGGACTATTACGATGAGGATAGTCAGGATTTGGTGTTTGTTAAGGATATAGAGGTGTTTAGCTACTGCGAGCATCACCTTGCCCTTATGTATGATATGAAGGTAAGCGTGGCATACATTCCAAATGGAAAAGTAATTGGACTTAGCAAAATCGCAAGAATTGCTGACATGGCGGCAAAGCGCCTTCAGCTTCAGGAGCGTATCGGAAATGATATAGCAGAGATTCTGCAAATGGTGACAGGCTCAGAGGATGTGGCTGTATTTATTGAAGCAAGCCATTCGTGCATGACAGCCCGTGGCATCAAAAATGCGGGAGCCCGCACTCATACTCAGACCTTAAGAGGTCGATTTAAAACCGACAGTGATTTACTTGCTAGATTACATTAATCGCGGTATTAGGAGGATTTATATAAATAATGAAAGCTTTAGTTTTAGTTAGCGGTGGAGTGGATAGCACTACTTGCCTTGGAATGGCTGTAAAGGAATATGGCCATGAAAATGTTGTTGGCCTATCTATTTTTTATGGACAGCGCCATGACAAGGAGATAAAGGCAGCAGATGCTGTGTGCGATTTTTATAAGGTGGAGCATATTACACTTGATTTATCTACAATGTTCCAGTTTAGCGACTGTCCATTGCTTCAGCATTCTGACGGTGAGATTCCAGAAGAGTCATACGCAGAGCAGTTATCAAAGACAGATGGCAAGCCAGTAAGCACTTACGTACCTTTTAGAAATGGACTTTTCCTTTCTAGTGCCAGTGCAATTGCACTTTCTAAGGGATGCTCAAAAATCTATTATGGAGCTCACAGTGATGATGCAGCTGGCAATGCTTACCCAGATTGTTCAGAGGCATTTAACAAGGCTATGAACACAGCTATTTACGAGGGCAGTGGCAAGCAGCTTGAAATTGTAGCACCATTTATCAGTCTTAACAAATCACAGGTTGTAAAGAAGGGCCTTGAGATTGGCGTACCATATGAGCTTACATGGAGCTGCTATGAGGGACATGAGAAAGCTTGCGGAAAATGTGGTACATGCATCGACAGAAAGGCAGCATTTGAGTTAAACGGGGTAAAAGACCCAATAGAATATGAAAATTAATTATCGTAAATACGAAAGGAATCAATTATGGCAGATAGAGCAGCAGAGGGAACACTTACCCTTCTTGGAAACAAAAACAATGTATACCCAGACAACTATGCACCTGAGATGCTTCAGACTTTTTTAAACAAGCATCCAGAGAATGATTATTTTGTAAAATTCAATTGTCCAGAATTTACATCACTTTGTCCTATTACAGGGCAGCCTGATTTTGCTAATATTATCATTTCATACGTTCCAGGTGAGAAGATGGTAGAGAGCAAATCTCTCAAGCTATATTTATTCAGCTTCAGAAACCATGGAGATTTCCATGAGGATTGCGTAAATATAATAATGAAGGATTTAATCAAGCTTATGGACCCTAAGTACATTGAAGTATGGGGCAAATTCACTCCAAGAGGTGGTATTTCAATCGACCCATATTGCAATTATGGTAAGCCAGGAACTAAATGGGAAGAAGTAGCATTTAACCGTATGGCAAATCATGATATGTATCCAGAAAAAGTAGACAATAGATAACTTATTGCATTAAGAAACCCCTTATTGAGTTTAGGTCAATAAGGGGTTTTGTTTAATTATTAAAATTATTAAAATGCACCAAGTATTTCTTTGGCATTGGCAATTCGCTCAGGAGTAGGAGACTCAACACCCTCGAGACGGTATGGAATGCCGAGCTCAGCGTATTTTGGAACACCGAGACTGTGGTAAGGAAGAACCTCAACACGTTCTACAGTCTTAAGAGTATCGATAAACTCGCGAGTGCGATGTAAAAGCTCATCGTTGTCACTGCCTCCTGGCACAAGTACGTGGCGAATCCAAATACGAATACCCATATCTGAGATTTCCTGAGCCATCTGAAGAATATTGGCATTATCAACACCAGTAAGCTTCTTGTGCTCCTCAGGATCGATATTTTTAATATCAAGCATTACAGTATCAGTAACGCTCATAAGCTCTTTCCATTTGCTATAAAATGGCTCTTCGTGAGTGAAAGGCTGACCTGCAGTATCGATGCAAGTTGTGATTCCTTTTGCCTTGGCTTTCTTAAATAAATCCAATACAAAATCAATCTGAAGAAGTGGCTCGCCACCGCTGACAGTGATTCCACCATCCTTTTTCCAATATGGCTTGAAGCGCATAGCCTTCTCAAGTACCTGATCAGCAGTATACTGCTCACCTTGGTGCTCAGCCCATGTCTCTGGATTGTGACAAAAAGCACATCTCATCTTGCAGCCATTTAAGAAAATCAAATATCTAACGCCTGGTCCATCAACGGCACCAAAGCTCTCAAACTTATTAATGTATCCTATAATTTCACTCATTTATTTACCTCGTTCTAAATTCCGCGACTCTTCGTGAGTAAATATATAAGCACTATAGACACACTTGCGCTCTTATTCGCTCTTTACGTTACATAAGATGCTGCTTACGCACCCTCTAAGTAACGAGGGCTCATCAAGGTCTTATAGTTGCTTATATATTTATTCACTTGAGTCTTGATTAAAAATAAAAGCCCAAGTATATAAATGAGTACATTAAGCTGACCTTAAAGCGCACTCGTTACTTGAATCCGCAGAGCGGATTCTTATGTAACGTGAGTAGCGCGACAAGAGCGAAAGCGTGTCAGCGAATGTGCTCTTTATATACGTAGGGCTTATAGGTTAGCCACAAAGCAGTGGCGTTATATTAAAGAGCCTCGTGGCATGTACGTGCGATAACGTCAAGCTGCTGAGTCTTTGTTAAGTCGATGAACTTAACAGCGTATCCTGATACACGGATTGTGAAGTTAGCGTACTCAGGCTTCTCAGGATGCTCCATAGCATCGATGAGCTTTTCCTTACCAAATACGTTAACGTTAAGGTGATGAGCACCCTGATCGAAGTAACCATCAAGAACGTTAACAAGGTTGTTTACGCGCTCTTCCTCAGAGTGACCAAGTGCACCTGGGTTGATTGTCTGTGTATTAGAGATACCATCAAGTGCCTCTTCGTATGGAAGCTTAGCAACAGAGTTAAGAGAAGCGATAAGACCGCTCTTCTCAGCACCGTATGCTGGGTTAGCACCTGGTGAAAGTGGCTCGCCTGCTGGTCTTCCGTCTGGAAGAGCACCTGTAGCCTTACCATAAACTACGTTTGAAGTAATTGTAAGGATAGATGTTGTAGGCTCTGAATCTCTGTATGTATGGATGTGACGAAGCTTCTCCATGAATGTTCTAAGAAGCCATACAGCGATCTCATCAGCTCTATCATCATCGTTACCGTAACGTGGGAAGTCACCTTCGATTTCGAAATCCTTTGTGATTCCATCCTCATCACGGATAGCCTTAACCTTTGCATACTTGATAGCTGAAAGTGAATCTACACAGTGTGAGAATCCAGCGATACCTGTAGCAAATGAACGACGTACGTGTGTATCAATAAGTGCCATCTGGCAAACTTCATAGTAATACTTATCGTGCATGTAGTGGATCATGTTAAGTGCTCCAACGTACATGTGAGCTAACCAATCCATCATCTGATCGAACTTGTGCATAACCTCATCGTAGTCAAGGATCTCAGATGTGATAGGTGTGTACTCAGGACCAACCTGCTCATGAGACTTCTCATCAACACCACCGTTGATAGCGTAAAGAAGACACTTAGCAAGGTTTGCACGAGCACCGAAGAACTGAAGCTCCTTACCTGTCTCTGTAGCAGATACACAGCAGCAGATTGAGTAATCATCGCCCCATGTAACTCTCATAACATCATCGTTCTCGTACTGGATAGAAGATGTGTTTACAGAAATCTTAGCAGCGTACTTCTTGAATGACTCAGGAAGACGGCTAGAGTACATAACTGTAAGGTTTGGCTCTGGTGAAGGGCCCATGTTCTCAAGTGTGTGAAGGAATCTATAACATGTCTTTGTAACCTGGTGACGTCCGTCAAGACCGATACCACCAACCTCAAGAGTAGCCCATACTGGGTCACCTGAGAATAACTGGTTGTAAGACTCGATACGAGCGAACTTAACCATACGGCACTTCATTGTGAAGTGATCGATGATCTCCTGAGCCTCAGCCTCTGTGATAACGCCGTTAGCAAGGTCACGTGTAAAGTAGATATCAAGGAATGTAGAAACACGACCTACTGACATAGCAGCACCGTTCTGTGTCTTGATAGCTGCAAGGTAACCGAAGTATAACCACTGAGCAGCTTCCTTAGCGTTAGCAGCTGGCTTAGAAATATCGAAGCCGTAAGAAGCAGCCATTTCCTTCATGCCCTTAAGAGCGTTGATCTGGTCTGTGATCTCCTCACGAAGCTGGAAGTCGTAACGTCTCATACCCTGACGGTTTGTGTTAGCGAAATCCTTCTGCTTCTTCTCGATAAGGTAATCAATACCGTAAAGAGCAACTCTTCTGTAATCGCCGACGATACGTCCACGACCGTATGTATCTGGAAGACCTGTAAGGATCTTGTTGTGACGTGCCTTCATGATCTCAGGTGTGTAGATATCGAATACACCCTGGTTATGTGTCTTATGATATACTGTAAAGATTTCGTGAAGCTTCTCGCTTGGCTCATAGCCATACATCTTGCAAGACTGCTCAGCCATCTTGATACCACCGTAAGGCATGAATGCTCTCTTAAGTGGCTTATCTGTCTGAAGACCTACGATCTGCTCGAGATCCTTTGTCTCCTCTGCGATGTAACCTGGGCCATAAGAAGTAAGAGATGAAACAATCTCTGTCTCCATGTCAAGTACGCCGCCCTTAGCACGCTCAGCTGCCTGAAGCTCCTGAAGCTTGCCCCAAAGAGTGTTAGTAGCCTCTGTTGGATCTGCTAAGAATGACTCGTCTCCATCATATGGAGTGTAGTTGTTCTGGATGAAATCACGTACGTCTACGTTATCTTTCCAAACGCGACCTACGAATCCGTTCCATTGTGCGAAATCGTGATTTGCCATTTTATTATCCTTTCATTGTTTAAGGTTTATAGTTGTGAGCTAGTGGGGTTGTGTTAAAATTTTATCAATCAAGTTAGATAAAACTAACACCTTAGCTCATATTCACTATACCATAACTCTGATAAAAATTTCACAATGTATTCGAATAAATACATAATAAAAATGTATTTATCTAAATACAAAAAAATATAGGCAATAAACAATAGTTGATGGGGAATATTCCATATGAACTAGGAGAATTTTAGCTACTATTTTAAATGGGGAGACAAATTTTATAAAAAGTATTAAATCAATACTTTACTAATATGATTTTTTATGATACATTATCACTGTGCTTAAAATGTTACTAAAAAATAATTAATTTAAGGAGTAAAAAATATGAAAAAGAAATTAGCTTTAATGCTAGCAACAATCACAACTGTTGCAAGCCTTTTCACAGGTTGTGGAGAGAAGGATGTAACTGGTAACTATGTAGCAAATGTTAAGCTTGCTCAGTTTATGGAAGAATCAGATCTTCAGACAATGGAAGACATGGGACTTGATGCTAGTGATCTTTCACTTGATGTAACTCTTGATCTCACAAAGGATAAGAACTTTACATTTGATTTTGATACAACAGGATTCAAGTCAGATTTCTCAGCTCTTTTAGAGGACAACATGGATTCTCTCATTGATCAGGGATTAGCTCAGGCTGGAGTAAGTAGAGAAGACATTACTGACGAGGTTGCTCAGTATAGTGGATATGAGAATGCAGATGCTTTATTTGAAGAGATGAAGAATGAGGTTATGACTGAGATGGATTCATACTATGATCAGTTAGACGAGGAGATGAAGGATGCATCTGTTTCAGGTACATACAAGGTATCAAAGGATTCAGTAATCTTCGTAACAGAGGATGGCGATGATGTTTCATTTGACAAGGCTACAATCAATGATGATGGTTCTATCTCATTAGACCTTGAGTATGAAGGCAAGGAATTCACACTTGATTTCCAGCTTCAGAAATAATTAACAGATGAATAATAATTAAGGGATTGCTTCGGCAATCCCTTTTTTACTATTTTTTATTTTCTTCTTCAATTTTCTCGGAGAATGTTCCCATGTAAACATTTCCTTTGCCAAGTAAAAATTCCAGGTCGTCCATGAAGGCCTTTGTCTTAGGATCCTCCTCAAAGCCCTTGGACTTGATTTCTTTTAAGAACTGCTCCCCAAGCTTTGACTTGATGATGTAATCCTTGTCTTCGACTTCATCATTGAAGCTACGATTCTTGACGTATTCGCCACGGAATTTCTTGTATTCAGCAGCCTTGACACCATCGTAAACCATCTGGTCCTGCTCGATGATACGGATGCATTTGAGCATGTCCTCAGCATCGGATAGGGCGTTGTGCTCAACAAGTCCGCCTAGACCACAGATAGTCTTCATATCTGCAAGGGAAAGATTGGCGTCTAATCCACCTGTAATATCAAGGCTGACTTCCTTTTGGATGTTTTCAAAGGTGCTGATGAACTTAGCAACACTTCTCTTAAGTGGCTTCTCAAGAACTCGAGACTCGAAGTCTCGCTGGAAGCTATTTTTGTCTCCACCCCAGACGCATATTTTTCCAACCTGATATGCCTTTATGCGATTGATGAGCTCCGTCATTACCTCCTCATAGGTAGGGGCAAACTCGAGCTCCTCATTGGTAAGACCTGTAAGCTCTGTGATAAGTGGTGGAAGCTTATGACCAGGGCGAAGCTGAACAGTAGAATAGAATCTATCAAGCTCCTTGTGCTCTGGGTTGGTGATAATAACGCCAACTGAAATGACATCTTCGATAGAACTCTTTTTATATCGGGCGCTTAGATACTCGGCGTCCAAAAAGGCCTGATTCTTGCCCTTGAAACCTGCAGGTGCAGTCTGGCTAGGACCTTTTACTTTTTTTGATTGTGATTTTTTCGAGTTTTGCTTGTCCAAAATGATCTCCATTTATAAAACATATTTAGATGATTCATTGTACCATGTAAACCTCTTAAATGTAAAATGAACACCCTGTTATTTATAGAAGATTTAAGGTATAGTAAAAAGCGTAAGAAATTAACGGGAGGTCAGTATGGCTAAGGAAAAATGGAAAGCGGGAAATATGATTTATCCTCTTCCGGCAGTGCTTGTTACATGCAGGAGCAAATCAGGTGAGGATAATGTTTTTACAGTGGCTTGGACTGGTACAGTCTGCACCAATCCGCCTATGGCATATATTTCCGTACGACCTAGCAGATATTCTTATAACATGATTAAAGAGACAGGTGAATTTGTGATTAATCTCACCACTGAGGAGATGGCCAAGGCCACTGATTATTGTGGCGTCACCAGTGGAAGAGATGTGGACAAGTTTCAGCGCTGCGGTCTTCACAAGGAGGAGGCAGACGAGGTGAATGTCCCAATGCTTGTTGAATCGCCTGTAAACATAGAGTGTAGAGTCCGTGAGGCCCATGAATATGGCAGTCATACCATGTTTGTGGCAGATGTCATTTGCGTACATGCAGATGAGAAATACATGAATGAGTCAGGTAGATTTGAGCTTGAAAAATCAAATCCCCTTGCATACTCTCACGGCACATATTTTGGATTGACTAGTCCGAAGGGGACTTTTGGATATTCTGTAAAGAAAGGAAAAAAGAAAAAATGAATAAGACAATAAAGGGGTTATTTGATTTTATAGGCAAGGGACCATCTCAGTTTCATGTGGTAGAGACTGAGCGTCAGGCATTTTTGGCAGCTGATTTTCAGGAGCTTTCTGAGTCAAAACCATGGAAGCTTAAGGCTGGCAAGAACTATTTTGTCACAAGAAATGGTTCTTCAATCATTGCTTTTAGAATGCCTAAAAAAGAATATGAGAGCTTTATGATTATCGCATCTCACAGTGATTCTCCTACATTTAGAATCAAGGAAATGCCAGAGATGAAGGAGGGCCACTATGTAAAGCTCAACACAGAAAAATATGGTGGAATGCTTATGGCTCCTTGGTTTGACAGACCTCTTTCCATTGCAGGTCGTGCTCTCGTAAAGGGGAAAAATGAGCTTCAGGTAAAGCTTGTGGATTTGGATAAGGATTTGTGCATGCTTCCTTCTCTTGCTATCCACATGAATCGAGAGGCCAATGATGGCTACAAATACAACGCGCAAAAGGATATGCTTCCACTTGTTTCAATGAATGAAAAGTTCAACCTAAAGGAGCTTGTGGCTAAACACCTAGATGTAAAGCCTGAGGATATCATTGGCTCTGATTTGTTCTTATATAATAGAGAAGAGGGCAAAGTCTGGGGAGCAGAGGATGAGTTTATTTCCTGCAGAAGACTTGATGATTTGCAGTGTTCTTACAGTTCTATGGAAGGTATTCTCGCTGCTAAAAATTCAGAGACAGCGGTACAGCTTCACGCTACATTTGACAATGAAGAAGTAGGAAGTGGCACAAAGCAGGGTGCTGATTCTACATTTTTATATGACACTTTAGTACGTATAAACGAATCTGTAGGTGGCAATAATTCAAGACTTTTATCTGCTATCGCAAATTCATTTATGGTATCTGCTGACAATGCCCACGCTCTTCATCCTAATTATTCTGAAAAGAGCGACCCTACAAACAAGGTGTACATGAACGAGGGTATTGTTATCAAGTTCAACGCTAATCAAAAGTACATGACAGATGGTCTGGCATTTGGAATTTTCTCTGAAATATGCAAAAAGGCAAAGGTGCCATACCAGACATTTGTAAACCGTTCTGACGTGGCTGGAGGCTCTACACTTGGCAACATTTCCAACGCCCATGTTTCCATCAACGGAGTGGATATCGGATTGGCTCAATTGGCCATGCATTCGCCATATGAGACGGCTGGTGCAAAAGATACAGAATATTTAGTAAAATTAGCGAAAACTTTTTACGAAACTGTTATTGAAAATCAATCAGGCCTTGCTTATACTGTGAAGTGATTTTTATAAAAAGTACGATTAAACAGGCAAATATGGGGGCTTGAGATGTTATTTAGACCATGCATCGACATTCACAATGGCAAAGTAAAACAGATAGTTGGTTCTACATTATCTGACCTTGACAAGGAAAATGGACATCCACAGGAGAATTTTGTAGCGGATAAGGACGCTGCTTATTACGCTGATTTATACAAAAAAGATGGACTTCGTGGAGGCCACATTATCAATCTTAATAAGAAAAATACACCAGAATATGAGGCTTCTAAGGCAGAGGCTATGAAGGCATTATCTACATTTCCAGGTGGCATTCAGTATGGCGGTGGTGTGGATGATTCCAATGCAAAAGAATTTATTGATGCAGGAGCTAGTCATGTCATAGTTACTTCGTATGTTTTCAATAATGGCCGAGTTGATTTTGAGGCCCTTAAAAAGCTTTCTGGAATTGTGGGTAGAGAGCATTTGGTTCTTGATTTGTCATGCACTAGAGTCGATGACAAATACTACATTGTCACAGATCGTTGGCAAAAGATTTCAAAAGAGATTATCACATACAATTTTTTAGATAAATTGGCATTCTACTGCGATGAATTTTTGGTTCATGCAGCAGATGTTGAGGGGAGAGGAAGTGGCATAGATAGAGATTTAGTAGGATTTTTATCTGGCTACAAAAGGGTGCCTATTACATATGCTGGCGGTGTTCACGATTATAGTGATATTGAAACCATCAGCTATCTATCTGATAACAATATGGATTTCACTGTAGGTTCATGTCTTGATTTGTTCGGCGGAAAGCTTTCCTACGAGAGGATAATTAAGCAGATTTCTACTAGAGAATAAATTACATTTAAAAATTATTAGTAATAGGAGGCGACGATGTTTAAGGTAAACACAAATTTCCAAAAGCTACCTGGTAGCTATCTTTTTTCAACAATAGCCAAGAAAGTGGCTGCTTATAGCGAGGCTAATCCAAATGCTGACATTATCAGACTTGGTATTGGCGATGTTACTCAGCCAATAGCACCAGCTATGATTTCTGCTCTTCACAGCGCAGTAGACGAGATGGGCGATGCCAAGACTTTTCATGGATATGCACCTGATTTAGGTTATCCATTCCTTCGCGAGGTAATCGCTAAGAATGATTACCAGGCAAGAGGTTGTGATATTTCCGCAGATGAGATTTTTGTTTCTGATGGAGCAAAGTCTGATTCAGCTGATATTCAGGAGCTTTTCTCTGCAGATGCTCGCATTGCAGTTTGCGATCCTGTTTACCCAGTTTATGTTGATTCAAATGTAATGGCTGGTCGTTGTGGTACTTATGATGAAAAGTCTGGCAAGTGGTCAGATATTATCTATATGCCTACTACAGCAGAGAATCATTTCGTGCCAGAGTTCCCTAAGGAGACTCCAGACGTAATTTATCTTTGCCTTCCAAACAATCCTACTGGAACTACTCTTACAAAGAGCCAGCTTCAACTTTGGGTTGATTATGCTAATAAAAATGGCAGCCTCATTATTTTTGATGCAGCTTATGAGGCTTATATTTCAGAGGATGATGTTCCTCATTCAATCTATGAGTGTACTGGTGCAAGAACTTGCGCAATCGAGATTCACTCATTCTCTAAGAATGCTGGATTTACAGGCGTACGTCTTGGATACACTGTAGTACCTAAGGATTTAGTATTTGACGGTGTTGCTCTTCACGGAATGTGGGCTCGTCGTCATGGCACAAAGTTCAACGGTGCTCCATACATTATCCAGAAGGCTGGCGAGGCTGTTTATTCTCCAGAGGGACAGGCTCAGATTAAGGAGCAGGTTGGTTATTACATGAACAATGCCAAGACAATCTACACAGGTCTCAAGGACGCTGGTTTCGAAGTATACGGTGGTGTAAATGCACCTTATATTTGGCTCAAGACTCCTGAGAAGATGACATCATGGGATTTCTTTGATTACTTATTAGAGAAGGTTCAGATTGTTGGTACACCAGGTGCTGGTTTTGGACCTTCAGGCGAGGGCTACTTTAGACTTACAGCTTTCGGTTCTGCTGAGAACACACTCAGAGCTATCGAGAGAATTAAAAACATTTAATATTAAGAGAGGCATCGATAGATGTTTTGGGCAAAATACGGTAAGGGATTTTTCAAAAGAAAAGCAGTGGTGGTTACATTTGCAATTCTGTTTGTTGCAGGGCTTTTGTACCATTCTGGCTTTTTAGGCGGAGAGGACAAGAGAATACGAGTGACCTGTGTGGGCGATAGTTTGACATACGGTAGTGGTGTGCTTAAAACTCGAGAGATTAATAGCTATCCAGCACAGCTTCAGACCAAGCTTGGTCCATCTTATTTGGTATCCAATTTCGGACTTAGAAATGGTACAGCTTCCGCTACAGGAAATTTGCCTTATATCAATTCGGGAGAGTACGCAGATTCTCTCAAATCAAAGCCTGATATAGTTGTTCTTATGTTGGGTACCAATGATACGAAGATTATTAATTGGGATGCTGATGAATACAAAGAGGGGCTTTCAGAGATTGTAGCTTCCTATTTAGATTTGAAAACACAGCCTAAGGTTTACCTAGTTCGCAGTCCTTATTGTTTTTCAGTTGAGGGAGGAGAATTGGCTGAGTACGGCATACAGCCAGCTGTTGTGGCTGATGAATTGGGCCAGATAGCTCAGGAAGTGGCTTCGGAGTATTCCGTAGAATATATCGATATGTATCGGGTTACTGATGGTAAGACTGACTTATATACATCGGATGGTATTCATTTTAACAAGGATGGATATCAGCTCATTTCCAATACAATCTATAATGCAATTAAATAAAATGTAAAATAATTATGAAACCCGTTGACAGATTATGTTAACGGGTTTATATTTATATCAACACATGAACAATTATTCATACGTTCAAATGATAATATAAATATATGGAGGGAAAAAAGATGAAAAAGACTTACAAGATTGATGTTGATTGCGCAAACTGCGCTAACAAGATGGAGGAGGCTGCTAACAACACAGCTGGTGTTGCTAATGCAGTAGTTAATTTTATGGCATTGAAGATGTCTGTTGAATTTGAAGATGGAGCAGACACAAAGTCAGTTATGGAAGAAGTTCTTAAGAACTGCAAAAAGGTAGAGGATGATTGCGAGATTTTCCTCTAATATTTAGTTATTTTGATTGGAGTTAGCTATGAACAAGAAGCAAAAGAAGGTCTTAACGAGAATAATAATAGCATCGGTGTTGATGATAATTTTGGTCTTACTGCCACTTGAGGATTATCCATTGGTGCGTTTCATATTATTTATGGTTCCATATTTTACTGTGGGCTACGATATTTTGCTAAAGGCATTTAAGGGAATCAAAAACAAGCAGGTGTTTGATGAGAATTTCCTTATGGCAATTGCTACAGTAGGTGCCATCGCCCTTGGCGAGTACACAGAGGGTGTTGCGGTTATGCTTTTCTACCAGATTGGAGAGCTTTTCCAGTCATACGCTGTAGGTAAGAGCCGCAGGAATATTTCCCAGCTTATGGACATAAGACCGGATTTTGCCAATGTCATGGTTGACGGAGTGTTAGAGCAGGTTGATCCAGATGATGTTGAAATTGGCAGCGAGATTGTGGTTCAGCCAGGTGAGAAGATACCTATCGATGGTGTTGTAATCGATGGCAACGCTACTCTTGATACAGCAGCACTTACAGGCGAGAGCGTACCTCGCACAGCTAAAATTGGCGATGAGGTCATCTCTGGCTGTATCAATATGTCAGGTGTTTTGACTATTAGAACCACTAAGGAATTTGGTGAGTCTACAGCATCAAAGATTCTGGACTTGGTTGAAAATGCATCATCTAAGAAATCTAAGCCAGAAAACTTTATCTCAAAATTTGCGAGAATTTATACACCAGTTGTATGCTATTCAGCCCTTGCACTTGCTGTAATTCCACCTGTTGTAAGACTAATAATGGGCATTGATCCACTTTGGACGCAGTGGGTATATAGGGCCCTTACATTCCTTGTAATCAGCTGCCCATGCGCGCTCGTTATCAGTATTCCACTTACATTTTTTGCAGGCATTGGCGGAGCCAGCCGAGCAGGTGTATTGGTAAAGGGTTCCAACTATTTAGATGCGCTTTCACGTTCTAAAATTGTTGTAATGGACAAGACTGGTACACTTACAAAGGGTGTATTTGAAGTTACAAAAGTACAGGCTGTAGATATTTCTGAGGAAGAGCTTCTTGAGATGACTGCTATGGCTGAGGCATTTTCTAATCATCCAATTTCTCGCAGCCTTAAGGAAGCTTATGGTAAGCCTATAGACACATCACTTGTCAGTGATGTGGAAGAAATATCAGGACATGGAGTAAAGGCAAATGTTTCTGGCAAGGTAGTTCAGGTCGGCAACGAAAAGCTTATGAATTCAATTGGAGTTCAGGTTGAAGATATCGTTGAACCTGGCACGGTAATTCATGTGGCAATAGATGGTAAATATCATGGTTACATCTTGATTTCTGATATGCTGAAGGAACATTCTAAAGAGGCCATTATAGGCCTTAAAAGGGCTGGAATTAGCAAGACTGTTATGCTTACAGGTGACAGCAAGAAAGTGGCTGATTTAGTGGCTGCAGACTTGGGATTAGACGAAGTATGTGCGGAACTTTTACCTGGAGACAAGGTGTCAAAGGTAGAGGAGCTTTTGGCCGCAAAAACAGACAAGGAGCAGCTTATATTTGTAGGCGATGGAATTAATGATGCTCCTGTTCTTTCTAGAGCTGATATCGGTGTTGCAATGGGTGCCTTGGGAAGTGATGCAGCCATAGAGGCGGCAGATGTAGTTCTCATGGATGATGACCCAAGTAGCATTGTGAAGGCAATTGGCATCTCAAAGAAGTGCATGAGAATCGTATACGAGAATATTTATTTTGCCATAGGCATAAAGGTTGCATGTCTTATTCTTGGTGCAGTTGGTATTGCGAATATGTGGATAGCGATTTTTGCAGATGTAGGAGTAATGGTTCTTGCAGTGCTCAATGCTATACGAGCATTATCTGTAAAGAAATATAAATAGAAGTTTTGGATTTGGAATAGTGAAAGATGTAGGGCGTTTTGTTGTGGGTGGCGGAATGCCCTGTGCTACACTTAGATTGAAAAAGCGTAGCGGCAGGTGTAAAGTAATAACTGTAATTATTTTTGAAAGGTAGATAAGAGATGGGAAAGCATGCAGAGTGCTGTGAAGAGCATTGCGTACACACAAATTTAGTTAATAAGGTTTTAAAGGATCTTCCAGACGAGGATGCTTTATATGATCTTGCCGAGTTATTCAAGGTTTTTGGTGATAGTACTCGCGTGAGAATATTATTTGCGCTGTTTGAATCAGAGCTTTGCGTCTGTGATATTTCAGAGAGTCTTGATATGACTCAGTCTGCAGTGTCACACCAGCTTCAGATTCTCCGTACAAATAAGCTAGTAAAGAGCCGTAGAGAGGGCAAGCAGATGTATTATAGCCTAGCTGATGAGCACGTTGTAACCATCATTGCACAGGGCTTGAGCCACATATTAGAGTAGGCGTTTATAAATTGTCGGAATATCAGAAACTTCATGCTAAATTCTAACAATTAAATTTTAAAAAAATCGTTGACAAAGCCCTTGTTCTCATATATACTCCTTATTGTTCGCGAGAGAGATACGAAAGAAAAGCGAGCAACAAATATCGGGGTGTGGCTCAGTTTGGCTAGAGCACCTGGTTTGGGACCAGGGGGTCGCAGGTTCGAATCCTGTCACCCCGACTTAGAAATAAATATTAATATGCGGGTGTGGTTCAATGGTAGAACATCAGCCTTCCAAGCTGAATACGTGGGTTCGATTCCCATCACCCGCTTTTTATTTTCTAAGATATATTAATACGTGTCAGTAGCTCAGCTGGATAGAGCAACGGCCTTCTAAGCCGTGGGTCGGGGGTTCGAATCCCTTCTGGCACATTGATACGGTTTATATTTATCAGTATGGTGGGTGTGGCACAGCTGGTTAGCGCGTCGGATTGTGGTTCCGAAGGTCGAGGGTTCGAACCCCTCTACCCACCCTGTTGCGGTAGCAACATCGCACGTTGGGCTATCGCCAAGCGGTAAGGCACCAGATTTTGATTCTGGCATTCGCTGGTTCGAATCCAGCTAGCCCAGTTTCGGATCTATGCCTTTTTCTTTTAGCTAGATACCGCTTAGTAATTGAATATGGGGTTGTAGCTCAGTTGGTAGAGCACCTGACTTTTAATCAGGTTGTCGGGAGTTCGAGCCTCCTCAGCCTCAGCAATGAAGCCTTCAGACTTATGTCTGGAGGCTTTTTTCGTGTACATATATTGGGACAGGCTTGTGAGTACAATTATATATGTAAGGAATATTGAAAAGGGGATACCTTGACAATATGTTCTATACGACATATTATAATTTTAGGAAGGATCTATATTAATGTACGAGATTGAGCTGTACGATATGGAGGATGGTCGATGTCCTATCCAAGAATTTTTGGACTCATTGGAACCCAAAATGCATGCGAAAGCACTTAGAACTATTGATTTATTAGAGGCAAATGGTCCACAGCTTAGGGAACCACACTCTGGACCGATAGGAGATGGAATATTTGAACTTAGGACAAAGCAAGGTTCGAATATTACCAGAGTGTTCTATTTTTTCATTGTTGGTCAGAAAGCTGTTCTTACTAATGGATTTATAAAGAAGACTCAAAAAACACCAAGGGTAGAAATTGAACTGGCAAAGAAGTATAAAGCTGATTATGAGCGGAGGTATTGCAGATGAGTAGTTATAAAGAATATAAAGAAAAAGCTTTAAAGGATCCAGAAGTTAAGGCAGAGTATGATTCGCTTGAAGCAGAGTACGATATAATTCAGGCGATGATTGATGCCAGAATTAATCAGCATATGACACAGAAGGACCTTTCTGCTAAAACAGGTA
>JAEEGH010002067.1_pt1 | contig 55289 bp, 45 predicted proteins | sample 9134181 | NCBI WGS metagenome assembly JAEEGH01 (sample SAMN16246544, study PRJNA631951) | gut metagenome | biome: gut microbiome; feature: rumen; material: DP-attached | host: Bos | place: Iran: Karaj | collected 2018-10 | reverse complement strand
CTGAGCATTTATTGTTGTCGGTCCGCGGGATATTCCAAGTCGATGGGCACGTAGGCGGCACCGGCCTTGTGGATGGCAATGACGGCCAGCGGGAACGCAATGGTGCGGTCGAGCATGACGGCCACGAAATCACCGGGACGGACACCGCTCTCTATCAGTCTGTGTGCCAATATATCGGAACGGCGCGACAGCTCGCCGTAGGTCAGGCTGTCGGTGGCATCGGCTACGGCAAGGCGGTCGGGATGCAGATTTGCTTGTCGTTCGAAGGCCTTCACGAAAGTCATCGTCGGGTCGATGTCGAGGTGCTTGCCCGTGCCAAGCTGTATCAATGCTGCTTTGGCTTCCTCAGTGATCAGGGGTAATTCGCTGATTGGCCCCTCAGGCATGGCGGCCATATTCGTGACAATGGTCTCGAAGGTGTCGGCAATCTGTCGCATCTGCTGTTCACCATAGAGCGACGTGTCGTAGGTGAAGGTAAGCTGTAGTGCTCCGTCTGCTTCGGGATTGATGGTAACGGACAGTTCACTGAATGCTTCTTCCTCTATCTGGACAGGCTTGATGTTCCACTTGTGTCCGACAGTCGAAAGGGTATCGGCGAGGGGATAGTTCTCGAAGGCCATCACCGACTGGTAAAGTGACGATCCGAGCCCAGTCTGCGTCTGTATGTCGGACAACGGACAGAAGTCGTACGTGGCCGATTGTGCTGCCTGGGCTTGGAGGGTTTTCAGCGACTGTGTGACGCTATCCGTGGAAACTGTGCGCACTCTGACAGGCACGCTGTTGATGCAGAGTCCGACAAGCTGGCTGTCGTCGCTGGTGGTGTTGTTACGACCGGATACCACCCTGAGGAACACGGCATCGTCAGTCCGGCAGAAAGACTGGAGCATCAGTCCCCAGCCTAACTCCAACACGGTGTTCAGAGTGACACCGGTGTTGGCGGCCAGCTGAAGCAGCTGTGCGGCCAACGTCTTGTCGAAGGTATGTCTGATGAGTGGTTTTGCCGGTGTGGGCGATGGCTTCCCATAGGATGGAATAGCTGCGCGTGTGTCGTAACCTTCCAGCAAGTTCCTCCAGTAGGCCAGACCGGTTTTCCTGTCGCGGCGCAGCAGTTGGCGGACAAATGTCTCGTAATGGTTAATGGTTAATGGTTCATGGTTAATGGTTAATGGTTTGCCGTCTACTTCAGCTTCCATCTTCATCAAGAAGTCGCGGAAGATGATGGGGTTGCACCAGCCGTCGCTAATGATGTGGTGCGTAAACACCAAGAGCTGGCAGCTATTGTCGCCAGTCTTCATGCAGACTATGCGGAAAAGGGAGTCATCGGTCAGGCTGAGCGGACGGTGCAGCTGCTCCTGATGAATACGAGCGGCGGCAGCGTCAGTATCGGACTCACCCGTTAAGTCAAGCATCTCCAGACCAAGCTGTCGGCTGACGATGGCCTGGCAGGGGTGGGGCACTCCTTCGTAGAGGAAGGCCGTGCGCAGCACCTCATGCTTCGTGGCAAGGTAGTCGAGTGTATTCCTGAGCGCCTCCTCTGAGGGAAGTATAGCCATTGAAAAACGGAACAGCAGGCGATAGGCCGTCGAGTTGGGGTCGGAGAGATAGGCCGACAGCATGCCCTCCTGCAAGGGCGTGAGCGGATAGACGCGCTGTAGCGTCTCGCCACGGGCGGCGAAATGACTGACGACGTCCTGGTATTGCTGTTCAGTCCATCCTGTTGCACCGAAGTCGGAGGCTGTGGGCTCCGGAACGGCTACCTGTGACGTGTGTCGGGCCACTTGTGCTAAGCCGTCAATGAAACCGTCAGCCAACTGCTGTGCCTTTTCGTCTGTCCACATTTCCTTGTCGTATTCGAATCGCGCAATGAAGCGTCCCTCGACGATGGCGCAGTTGATGGTCACGCTGTAGCCTGTCATCAAGCCTTCACTCAGGAACAGGCTTTCGTCGGCTGTAAACACGTCATTACCACCAATACCGGCAGCCTCGCCCAGATAGTTGAATCCCATGAGCGGAATCAGGTCTGTTCGGAGGGCAACGTCCCCCTCCTGCGAAGGAATGTACTGGAGAATACCATAACCGATGCCCTTGTTGGGAACAGCACGCATTTGCTCCTTCACATGGCGCACGTCGCTGCGGATGTCGCCGCTGATGGCCTGTATGACAACAGGATAGACAGAGGTGAACCATCCCACGGTACGGTCGGTGACAACAGGCTCGTGCAGCGGTTCACGGCCATGTCCCTCCATTTGTATAGCTAGGTCGGTGTAGTCTGTCAGACGGTGGTACGACTGGCAGAGCGCGGTGACCAACAGGTCGTTGATCTCAGTATTGTACGCCTTGGCCGATGTAGTGAGTAGCTGCCTCAGCGGCTCGCCCTCCAGCGTCACCATCAGATGCTGTATAACCTTCTTGTCATTATTGACGCGGGGCAGCTCCATATTTTCCATCAATGCTTGAACCCGCTGCCAATAGGGTTTCTCTTGGGAGAGCAGATAGCTATCACGATAACGGGCTATGGTGTTAGTCCAATAGCCGAATGCGTGGGTCTTTGCCGGTAATACTACTGTCTGGCCTTTGGTAAGTTGCGTCAATGCTGTAGTAAGATCTTCGGTTATGATACGCCACGACACGCCGTCGCAGGCTATGAGATGACAGACCATCACCAGACGGTCGCCGTCGGCAGTATGCAACAGCACAACACGCAGAATGGGACCATGCTCCAGGTCAATCAGTTCTCCTTCGCGGAGTACGGCATCTGTTAGTGCCTTTTCCACGTCATCTTGACTTCGTAGTGTTATCTCATTGAACGCAAACAGGTGGTCATCGGTCGTGGGACGTATCACGATGGTATCGTTAACGACAGAAGCGCGCAGCATGTCGTGATGTACAACCAGAGCTTGCAGTGCCTGCTGAAGGACCGTTGCGTCGACGGGCTGCAAAGCACGGAGCACCACCGACTGGGTGTAGCGCTCGGAATGTGGCAAATGGCTGGTGAGAAAACGATGCTGGATGGCGCTGGGCATGATAGCACCTACCACGGGCTCTTGTGATATGGCGGAGCCATCGCTGTTGCTGACGAGCATACGGGCCATGTCGCGTAGGGTGGTGCATAGCATCAGGTCGCTGATGGGTGCCGTAAAGCCTTCGTCGTGGAGCATGGTCACCAGACGAATGAGCTTGATAGAGTCGCCGCCAAGGGCAAAGAAACTGTCGGTCATGCTGATGGGCTCGCTCAAGGAGAGTACGTCGCCCATCAGTCGTGCGAGTGTCTCTTCCGCCTTGGTCTGGGGAGCTACATAGTCAGTTTTGGTCGTGATGTGTGGCTCCGGCAGTTGGCGACGGTCCACCTTACCGCTTGGTGTCCTGGGCAGGGCATCTAACTGGGTATATGCCGCTGGAACCATATATTCAGCCAGCGTCTTGGCCATGAACTGGCGCAGTTCACCGGCATCGATGGTTGTGTTCGCATCATCTGCAGTATAGTAAAGACAGAGGGTATCACTGCCTGCCAGTTTCTTGACGACAGCTACGGCCTCTCTGATGCCCTCGAAGTGGGTGGCACATGACTCCACCTCACCGAATTCTATACGGAAGCCGCGCAGCTTCACCTGATCGTCTTTACGCCCGACATACTCCATCAGTCCTTCTGCATTCCAACGGCAAAGGTCGCCGGTGTGGTACATCTTTATATTCGAGGTGCGAGGTGCGAGGTATGAGGTATGAGGTGGCAGGAAGGGACAATCAGTAAACTTTTCTGCCGTCAACTCGGGCTGCCGCCAGTAGCCGCTGGCAACCTGTACACCGGCAAAGCACAGCTCGCCAACGGCACCACGGGGTACAAGATGTCCCTGTGTATCGACAAGGAAGCAATGGCCGTTGGCAACTGGACGACCGATTGGAACACTATGGAGGCGTTCACCGGGCTCTATCCTATGGAAGAAGAAATCATCCGTACACTCGGTAGGTCCATAGCAGTTAACAATGACGATGTGGTCACTAAACACATCGTGCAGTCGCTCACCGCCCATATTGATGAGACGTATAGGCAGGTCGTCGAACGTGTCAAGTACTAGCATTCCCAACGTGGTTGTGAATCCTGCCACGGTAATCCGTTTGTCGATGATGAACTGCCGGATGGCATGGAGGTCGCGGCGTATATGCTCAGGCATGATGTGGAGTGAGCCTCCTTGCACCAGGACAGCATATAAGTCTTTCAGATGGGCATCGAACGAGAAAGAGCGGTGAGCGGATACTCGATCCTCAGCGGTCATTCTTGTTACGTGGCTGAAGTTCTGTATAAAGTTCCACAAACTGGCCTGACGTATCATCACGCCCTTGGGTCGACCCGTTGAACCAGAGGTATAGATCATGTATGCCAGTCCGTCGGGGGTGGAAAGGTCGATGTGGTCAGCGGTTCCCCCGCTGACAGCAAAGTCAATATCTGCCATAAACTGGCTGTCGATGACCAGTTTTGCCTGGCTGTGGTCAAGCATGTATTGCTTGCGCTCCTCGGGATATTCCAAATCTATGGGCACGTAGGCGGCACCAGCCTTGTGAATGGCAATGACGGCCAGCGGGAACGCAATGGTGCGGGGGAGCATGACGGCCACGAAGTCGCCGGGCTTCACGCCACTATCAATCAGCTTGTGTGCCAGAATATTGGAACGGCGCGACAGTTCGCCATAGGTCATACTGTCGGTGGCGTCGGCAACGGCGAGGTTGTCAGGATGCTGGCTTGCCTGCTGCTCGAAAGCCTTCACGAAGGTCATCGTCGGGTCAATATCGAGGTGCTCGCCAGTACCTAATTGTATAAGGGCTTCGCGTTCCTCGTCGCTGACGATGTCAAGTTCCCCGAGTGTCAGCTCGGGATGAGCTATCATGTTGCAGACGGCCACCCTGATGGCTTCGGCCACCATCCGGATGGTCTGGGCATCGTTCATGGCCAGACTCGACTGCACGCGTATCTCATAGCTGTCGCCATTCAGATAGATGTCTACGCTGAGGTCGGAGTCTATCTCCTTTCGTACGGGTTGCACGGCACGCATCTCGCCATCGGCAAGCATGATATGCTCCTCCATGTCGGCTACTGCCATGAAGTTGAATATGATGCCGGGCTTCATGCCGAGGTCGGAACAGAAATGAGCAAAGGGGTAGATGCCATAGCGGATGGTGCTCATCAGCTCGCCACGCAGGCTCTTGACAAAATCGACAACCCTTTGCGTGGAATCGGCATTGACCATAAAGGGTACCGTCTTGACAAACATGCCCACACAGTTACGCAACCGCTTGTCCATACGGCCGTGGTTGACGGCAGCATAGGCTACCTGTTGCTGACGGGTAAGGACGGAGATCACGTGGCTGAAAGCGGCCTGGAACAGCAGGTTCGCTTGTAGACCATGCTCACGGCACCAGTCGTCGCACGCACGACGGCTGACCGTTGTTGTGTGGCGCCCCATGGCACCCATAGTTCCATACGGGCTGCGGCTCAGCGTGGCCATCTCCAGTCCAGCAAACTTCTGGGCATAGTACTCCTTGGCGCGCTGGCAGAGCGGAGTGCCGAACGAAGCCGCCTCGTCCTCGGCAGCTTGATACATACCGTATGACGGCATTTCTATGGTGCCTCCTGCCAGAACCCGGGCAAAGGCCGTGGTCAGAACGGGCGCGAACGACATGCCGTCGACGATGGCATGGTGACCGTCGGCAAGCAGACACAGGCGCTTCTCGGTCTCAATGACTTCCGCACGGAATAGTGGCTCACTGCCAAATAAATCGAACGGACGCACAAAGCCCTCGCTGAGGTATGCCTGCAGTTCTTCCTCCGTGCATTTGCGGCTGACCACGGGGATGTCCATCGACTGGTCGCACCACTGGCGAATCTCGCCCTGTTCACCCGTGACAAAGCGTGTGTGCAGTGCTGGAACCGACGCGAGCAATGCGTGCGTGGCTTTGACAACATACGCCCTGGGCATCGACAAGGGCATAAAGATGTGTAAAGGCAGATTGTATTGTGTTGACTCCGGGTGCTGCATACTCTGTAGCAGCACTCCTAACTGTGATTGCAGTAATGGGTAGGTTTTCATATTCAGTAATAATATCATGTGCAAAGATACATATTTTATGGCATATTATCATAGAATTGGCCATATTATTTTTCACCTTGTCGGAAAAGATGGGTGAAATGCTTATTGTAGAGCTCTGAGGATCCTGCTCTGTTATCGATGGCTTCACCAACCACGAGCATCGTGGTAAGCGTCAGGTGGTTGTCGTGTACTATCTTCGCAAGGTCTTTCAAAACACCGCGATAGATCTTCTGGTCTGGCCACGTCAGATGGTAGCAGGCGGCAACGGGTGTATCCTCAGGATATTCCTGTAGGAGCTCGCGCTGCACGTCGTCGACAATGGCGGCAGAGAGGAAGATGCACATGGTGCTCTGGCTGCGGGCCAGCAGGTGCAGCTGTTCCTTTTCGGGCATGGGTGTCCTACCCTCCCCTCGCGTCAGGATGATGGTCTGTGTGCGCTCAGGAATGGTGAACTGAGAGCGTAGTTCGGCAGCAGCAGCGAGGAACGATGAAATGCCTGGGGTGATGTGATAATCCATTCCATTAGCATCGAAGAACGCCATCTGTTCCTGAATGGCGCCAAAGATGCAGGGGTCGCCAGTATGCAGACGGACGATGAAATGTCCCTTGTCGTAGTGTTCTTTCATCAGGGCACATTGTTCTTCGAGGTTCATATCGGCAGAACTTCGGACCACAGCGCCAGGCTTGTGGCATTCCGTCAAGGCTTTAGGAACGAGAGAGCCTGCATACAGAATAAGGTCAGCCTTCTCCAGCATCTTCCTGCCTCGAACACTCACCAAATCTGGGTCTCCCGGGCCAGCACCAACGATTTCGATATGACCAGTGTGCTCAGCGGTTTGCCCGCTGAGTCCACCACTCCCCTCCATTACAGGGAGGGGCTGGGGGTGGGTCTGTAGATGCTTGTAGTCAATGGCAAGGGCTGCCGTCCAGTTCTTACCCTTCACCTTAGGAACAATCAGTTTTCCGTTGTTAGAGCCAAGGATGGCAGCAGCCTCGCATACGCTGGGAGTGCCGACGTGTTTGGCAACGGTGTCGCTGGGATTAGGCACCTCAACCTTGGCAAGTTCTTCAGCCGTAAAGAACACCACCTCTTCGTCGTATTCATCTTCAAGCATCGCACAGAACTCCTCGTCCTCTTTCACGTCGATAGTGCAATAGCGATGGGCACAGGGCAGAATGCCGCGTTCAGCAAAAGCCTCGTCTATCTGGTCGTAAATCTCTTCGTAGTCGTCAGGATGATGAGCCAAGCCAAAGCCTATCGTTCCCACCATCGGCACGAAATGCAACTCCAGCATGCCATAGGGCGCAGAGCGATTGTAGGGCGACACGATAATCAGCAGTTTGTATTTCCGAGGGTCGGCCTCGCTGATGTCGTTGATGATGGTAACGTGGTCGGGCTTCGTTGCCTCCAGGTAATCGGTACCTTCGTCGCGAGCCTCCAACAGCAGGGCTGTGGGTTTGCGGTTAACGAAAGCGAAGATGCAATCGTTCATATCCTCAACATCGCTGGCGACAGGCCAGTCGAAGCGTTGCTCGAAAGTGTCGAGTGCCCACAGTCCGGCATTGTCGCTTTGTGTGGTAATGACCTCGTGGGCGTCAATCAGCGCAGCAATCTCCCGCGTCAGATCGTTGGCACCGCCTATGTGTCCACTGAGCACGGAGATGACGTTCTTGCCCAATGAGTCGATACAGACTACGGCAGGGTCTTCGTGCTTGTCCTTGATATAAGGTGCTATCGTTCTCACACAAATACCCATAGCCCCGATGAACACAAAGGCATCGAACTGTGTCCAGTTTGTCGCGACTGAGTCGCGACCAATAGTAACAGCAGCGGGAAACTGCTGCTGGAGACGAGACGCAATGGCTGCTCCTGCCTCGCTGATTGGTATGATGGCAATCTTCATTGTTATGGTCGTTTTTTGTTGTTATCGATGAGCTTTAAGTATCTCAATGGGGTTGTAGTCGTTGAGTTGAATACGTAGTGGTTCTTCCTGTTGCAAGCCCAACTCTTCGCAAGCCTCGTCCCAAAGCTGACGACTGTTGGTTGGAACTTTAGGCGATGTGACACTATTGAAGACGATGACGCCATCAGGAGCGAGTACAGTAAGCACTTTCGCCATGATTTCCTTGAGATGACCGCCGTGTCCGCCAATAAAAACGGCATCAGGAGTTAAGTATGTTGCGATGCCATCATGTGTTGAGTATGTTGCGATGCCATCATGTGTTGAGTATGTTGCGACTGAGTCGCAACAAACAAGAAAATCCCCCATATGAACATTGATGCCGGGCGCACCAAAGCGGCGGGTATTTTCATGGATGATAGCCTCACACTCTGGACGAATCTCAAAAGCCTCTATCTGAAGATGTGGGAATTGCAGGCGCGCCTCGATAGAGATGCTACCCGTGCAGAAGCCAATGTCCCAGAAAACGCGACGCTTAGGCAGGTCGAGAGCCTGAAGTGTCAAGAGCCGGATGGGCATCTTGGTGATCATCTTCTCGCGACCATCGAGCAGAGCAAAGGCGCTGTCGGGGATGCCGAAGGGGCACGCGTGCTCTGCGGTTTCCCCGCAGAGAATAACACAGTTAGGCATCGAGAAATCACGCTGGACAGCTTCTTCAAGGGAAAGCGTGGTTACCTTTTCGAGAGAAGGGTTTCCCAGGTGCTCGCCGATACACATCGTATAGTCCTTGTAGCCATAGTCGAGCATACGATGTGCAATGGCGGCAGGGGTATGCTCTTTGTCTGTAAGAACGCCTATCTTCCCTACCCTTTCTATTAGCGCGCGGTCGAACTCTGGCCATGGACGACCTGTCAAAGAGACGATACGCATGTCGTGATAAGGCATCAGCAGTCTGTGCGCCAGCATCTGCAGCGAGTTAAAGGTTGGATAAACCACGATTTCCGCATCAGGCATCTTACGTCTGATGGTATTAGCAAAACCAAAGAACAGCGGGTCGCCACTGGCAAAAACGATAATAGGGGCCCCCTCTGTTGCGGTAATAGCCTCCCCCAGTTGGGGGAGGATGGAGGGGGCTAATCTTTTATATCGCTCAAACACGTCATCAAGGGGCACCGTGATGTCAATCCACTCTGCCCCTTCAGGCAGCAGTGGCGCCACGATTTCGTGATGTCGCTTGCCGCCTGAGAAGATTTTTCCATGACGCACAACATCCAGCACCTCTGGTGGAAACCACGGTGCTGGATGATCTGTAATACCTATGATGATGAATCTCGCTCGCTCCATATCTTCTTAGTTTTGTGTCATCTTCATCACATCGTCAAGTGTAAACTTGCCCGAGAAGATCATTACCGTTGTCTCGTCATCGCCTTCTACCAGCATGATGACTGCCGACTGTTGCTTGCCCACATGGTGGAAGATGTTCACCTTGTTGTCGTCCTCGTTCATCTGCATCAGCAGTTCGTACTTGTCCTTGGCCATGATGGACCTGACGTCGCTCTTCAGCTTTTTCTGAGCACTATTATCCTCAGAAGTAATGATCTGGATGCCCGTCAGCTTACCTGCCAAGGTCTTGGTGTCGATACCCGGAACCGATGGGGCGGCGTTCTTACCAGCCATAGCGAGCATGTATTTCGAGATGTACACATAGGTCACGTTCTTCGTGTCGGCATATTTCTCGAATGCCTTTACCTGTGCTTGGGTGACGAGGCTGCCCATAGCGGCCACCATGCAGAGGAGGACCTTAATGATTGTCTGTTTCATCATATCGTTTCAATACCTTTAATTGTTCGTTTAATGTTTGTTCCGTCTTGTCGCTCAGGGCTTTTGCCTTCTCGAGATGTCCCATGCCCTTGTTGAGGTTGTAAGCCAGCAGGTTGAGAGCGCGCTCGGCTTCCTGTTGTGCCAGCATGGGGTCTTGGTAGGTATCCTGCTCGGCCAGGTTCGAGGGAGTGTCATTATTCAGCAGATGGTAACCCACACCAAAGACAAGGGCAAAGCTGGCTGCGACAGCCGTATAGCGCAGGACTCTTGGCATGAGCGTGTGCTGTTTGGCTTTCTTCTCCTCACGCTCCCATTCGTCAATCTTGGCCGAGAGTCGCTCTTCGAGCCCTTCGGGAATGGGTATCTGTTCCAACGTTTCGTCATTCAGTTGACTTCGTCTTCTTCCTTCTCGCTCGGCATAGCTCAAGCAAGCTTGGCTCTGCTCTCGCTCGTTTGTCAGTTCGTCCATGTCTTAGTGATATTTTGGAATTGCTGTTTCAGTTTCTTTTTCGTTCGCATCACGATGATGCGGATATTGCCTTGCGAGAGTCCTGTGTCGCGTTCTATCTCTTCGTAGGAGCGGTCGTCCACCAGGTGCATCTGAATGATTTTCGCGTCTCTTTCGGACAGTTGACGGATGAGTCCTTCCATCTTTTGTGCTTCGTCTCTGGCATCTATCTGATGGTCGAGGCTCCGTTCGTCGGGCGGCCCTTCCTCGTTCTTCAGCTCAGCTGAGGCATCCACGTGTTTCAACCGCCGCTGGTCTACAAAGAGGTTACGCATCATGGTCACGAGATAAGCCTCCTTCATCGCCTCATCAGGCAGTTCGTCACGTTTCTGCCATAGCTTCAGGTATAAGTCCTGAAGCAGGTCTTCGGCATCCTGCGCATTGCCCGTCAGGTGGTAGGCCACCCTGTAGAGCAACTGATGGTGAGGCATGAACCGCTGCTTGAACTCCCGTGCATCCATTGGTCGCTATTATTCCATCTCTTGTTTAGTTGTTCACTCCGACATTCATGTTCATGCCCTGTTGCATCATTTTGGCTAAGTCGAACGTTCCTGAGATGACAACCAATGTGGCTTCGTCTTCTTCTACCGCCAAGATAACGTTGGTAGACCGCTCACCCTTCTTCGAAAGATAGATCTTCACCATTTCGCCATCATCGCCTTTCGTATCAACCAGCGGCTCCCACTCCTTGCCTTTCAGCAACTTCAGGGCGGCTTTCTTGAATTTCTTGATATTGCCCCCTTCTTCGCATGTGAAAACCTTCACGTCGTCAAACTGGTTGAGAAATTCTTTCCCCTCACCTTGGCCGAGATTGACGACATCGCCAACATGTAACCCGTTTCCCTGCTTGGCAGCGAGCTTAATCATGTCCTTGCCGACATGCTGAAACTCCACGCCCTTAATTTTAGCCAACTCGTCAAAGGCATTGGTCTGGGCATAGGCACCAGCACACACGAAAGCTAACACGGCACAAACGGCCAACTTCTTCATAGTCATCAAAGGACTAAATGTCATAGATAAATGATTCATCTCTTTTGGTTGTTTAATTGTTGTACATTACTCTTTGAAGTGTCATCAATGAGCCCTTCTATCTGTACATACGGGTATTCCTTCGCTTTTGTTACAAAGAAGTTGATATTTTTTCTATAGGTCGCGTCCAGGCTTCAGTTGTGCAGCATCGTCAAAGGTCAGGATGGCGTTGCAAAGGGTAGCAGCAAGATTAGAGCCGCCCTTGCGTCCTTCAACGATGATCTTGGGAATCTGCTTCAACGTCTTGACGGCATGTTTACTTTCGCAAACATGCACAAAACCGACTGGAGCTGCAATGATACCCACGGGATGCATCTTACCTTTACGCACCAAGTCGCAAATTTCGAAGAGCGCCGTTGGAGCATTTCCCACTACATAGAGTGCCTCGGGATAATCCTCGGCTGCCAGTTGCATGCAAGCCTGACTACGAGTAATGCCTTTCTCGTCTGCCATCTGCTTGGAACGAGGGTCGTTGATGTAACAATGCACCTCGATGCCCAGTCGCTCCAATGCTCCCTTACGGATACCACTGGCAGCCATCGTGACGTCGGTAACAATATGTTTCAGACTGCCGTCAACCACCTTATTATATAATATCTCCGTAGCACGATTATCCATCCAAAGACAATCTTCCATGCCGAAGTCTACCGTTGTATGAATGGCATGCAGCAAAGGCCATAGACGCCATGTCGGTACGTCAGGGTGCTGCATCTCGGAACGTATGGTGCGGAAGCTTTCCATCATGATGTTCTGCCCAACAGTCCCGTCCCCTCCCTGCGAGTAAGGGGAGTAGTATCCGCGAGGCGTAACAATCATCTTACGCCCCTCGCTTATATACGACTGCGAGTTGCCAATGAGAACAACGGTGAACATATCCACCTCCTCGGGATCAAATTCCCCAAGTGTCGTTACCACCACCTTCTGGTCTTCACGCCCAGCCTGACGGACATAGCCCACAGGGGTATCGGCACTTCGCTCCTGTAGGAACAACTCCTGCAGGCGATAGAGCTGCCAGTAACGGCCATGCGACTTCGGGTTATATACGGCGGTAACAAAGTCGCCTACAGCAGCAGCCTTAATACGACGCTCTATAACCTCCCAGGGCGTCATCAAGTCCGACAACGATATCAAGCAGGTGTCGTGGCCAATGGGCGCACCCAGCAACGAGGCTGCTTTCTGGAACGCAGAAATGCCAGGAAGGGTTTCGATTTCAATAGGTTGTTGCGACGGATTTGTAATCTGGCGCTCTCTCGCCATCTCGTATATCAGCGGAGCCATACCATACAACCCTGCATCGCCCGAGGAAATGACGACGACCGTCTTTCCCTGCTCTGCCAACAGGAATGCTTGTTCAGCACGCTCGCGCTCCTTCTTCATGCCTGTGTCAATACATTCACATCCATGTCTTACATAGGCTTCGATGAATTGAAAATAATACTTATATCCCACTACGGCATCAGCCTCCCCAACGGCTTCAAGCACGGCAGGAGTAATATCCTCTTTGCTGCCAGGTCCTATACCTGCTACAATGATTTTTCCCATATCATAATCAGTTACACAGCGCAAAGATAAGCATTTATTTGGATAAAACAAAAAAAAGATAGACAAATGTGGTGCATCCCCGCCCAAACACAATTATGGCCCGATACCTTCTTTCGGTATCGGGCCATAATATCTGTGTCTTTCGTGGTTTTTAGATGTTTATTCAATCGCAGCTCCGGATCAAGGCAAATGGTGCAAAGCCAGTAGTTACTGTCGTAGACAGGTTTCTGCAATTCAGAAGCTTTATCTGTGCGCTCGACCTCTGGTCGCTTGCTACCATCGGGACGCAAGAAATCAGTGCGCTCGGCTTTGCCGCTTATATGAGCGACAGCGAGTCTTAAGAAATCTGTGTGACAATTATAAGTCTGTGTGGGCTTCTCTTCATGAGCTCTACCCTACTTCGAATATCCTGCCCCTTTGCCATTTGACGAAGAATTATTCGCCCATTTGACGAAGAATTATTCACCCATTTGGCGAAAATTCATTCACCCATTTGACGTAATTCTCCGCGGCACATTACACCTCTCCCCGCAGAGACCGGCTCCCCTCATATACCTATTGTCCGATTATCGGACAACTATCATATTATTAGACGAGCAACAAACAGTTATTATTCAACGACTTACACTTTCAATCGGACAAAATCGGACAATTATTTTACCTTGTACTTTGTAGAAGGGCCATCTCCATACTTTTCAGACAGGCCCAACTTTACCATCAGAAGCAAATCGTTCTGGATGGTTCCCTTTGAAGGTTTCTTCTCAAACACATCCATATAGTCCGTCCTGGTAAATTCCATTCCTTTCTCCCAACGAGACAGGAAATAACGGATTCGTTCGGATTTTATTGCTTGGAGGTCACATTTTGTGACTTCCGTAAAACACCACTCATGACACTCTAAGCAACTCTACTTATACCCTTTTATTTATCTGATGTCAGTGATCTTTCCCCGTGCCATCTCAATGCAGAATAAATCTGTGAGATCCGTGCGATCTGTGTGACATCACTTCCACTGATTCACGTGCTTATGCTCCTCCATCAACGCCAGCAAATCCTTGAACATCCCCACCCTTTCCGGCTTCATCATCCCAGCATTCAAATGCTTTCTGTTTGCTTTGAGCCAGTTGAGCATATCGTGCTCCTCAATACGATGCTTACTCGGGTTCCTGTGCTCACGTTCAATAAACTCCTTCACCTCATTATATCTTGTCAACCAACGAGTCTCTTGATCCATCTTACATCTTCCTTCTTACATCATACATCCTTAGGCCTCCACTGCGGTACAAACACATATCTACAAAACTGCCACACCACATCCACTATCCGCATAACCGATTCTTTCATCTTGTTTTTCAGGTTACTCGTAACCGATGTTTTTGCCATAACAGTATTAAATTGCCTCTGAAAGAGGATTGAGATATAAGATAGATATTTTACCTAAGTGCTTGCATTTAAGGGAAAATATATGGATTATATCGTTAGTGCTGCATAGCACTTTAATACTGATATGGGGTTTTCGAAGTTTTTTGTTCTTTTCGATGTTTACGGAATCTAAAAAATCTGTGTTATCTGTGCTATCTGTGTGACCTAAATCCTTATCCGTGTGCCAACATCTTCCCTCTTCTCTCTTCCTTCTGACATCATTATCTGTGTGATCCGTGCGATCTGTGTGACACCATAATAATTTTTGGAATCTTTGACTGTGTGAGGTTATGTGTGACATGAACCCGTCCCTCTGTTTCTATCAACCGATGTGACCTATTCCTTAAAACAAATGTTTTAAGTTTTTCACTTTTCCGGTATTAAAAAAACATCGCGATTTCGTCCGCTGTCAGAGAGCCGCTCGAAATTATCTTCTGCTGAACCTGCGCCAGATCCTGCTCATTCAACAACCCGCAATATTTCAGGTCATCTACCATAAACAATTCTAGCTTTGCCTTGATTGGTTGCGCACAGTTTGCATACGAGTCATGGCTCAGGAAATCATAATCCTTACCCTTCAACTCCACCTGACAAGCCTGCATCTTTGGGCGTTTCATAATATACTGGTTTATCTGCGAGTTAATCATCACCGAACAAACCAGAATCCGGTCTTCAGCCACACCAGCTACAATCAGGAACTTCTCATGGTCAATGCCAGCCCAAGGCCCCAGAAATACAGCTCCCGACGAAATAGATAGCGACCGCAAGTTCTCAAGCGATGAAAAAGTGTTTTTCTTAGCCATAGACTCAGCTCAGTGCAGCCTGCAAGGCCGAGAATTCGTTGATACACTCCATCTCCTCCGAGTCAAGCCCAGCCTCACGAGCTATATCCTCCCACTTTATTGAGAAGTCCCTCGCCGTAGAGCGCCAGGCGATGTCGTGCGATTTCTCCTTAATCTCGTCATACGACAATCCCGCATATTTCGCGATAGAGTCGTCCAGCGCCTCCTGCTCGTTCTTCGACAGCTTGTTGAGGTCAGCGTCCACCAAAGGATTCACATACATCCAGTTCTCTACCTTGAAGAACTTTCCCAGCCCCTCCGTATCAGGCAGATATGAGTCGCCACGTACAATCTTCAGCATATCGTACATTCTCGAAGGCACAGGACCGGCATCCATGGCGATGTACGTATCGCCAGTGATAGGCCTTCCCCACTCTGCTAGATGCTGTCGATCGGCAAAGTAGACAATCTTGAAAATCTTATGAAAGTCCTTTCTCTGCACGCGGTTAGCCACATACAGCAGAGCATTCAGTGCTTTCGTCTTGTCAAATTGTACGTTCATAACTTATCAATAAAATTTCGCGTGCAAAGGTACGAATAAGTGAGCAAAATACCAAATTTTATTTGAGTATTTTCGAGCGAGAGTACCTTATTTCTTCCATCTTACATCTTCCCTCTTCTTGCGTCCCTTCGGTAGCAAGCGTCCTTCGGCCGAGCGCCTTCTACCTTCTGACTTCGAAGATCTGTGAGATCCGTGCGATCTGTGTGACATCACTTCCATTGGTTCACACGCTTATGCTCCTCCATCAACGCAAGCAAATCCTTGAACATCCCCACCCTCTCTGGCTTCATCTCCCCAGCATTCAAATGCTTTCTGTTTGCTTTGAGCCAGTTGAGCATATCATGCTCTTCTATCCTATGCCGTGACGGATTACGATGATTGGTCTCGATAAACTCCACCACCTCATTATACTTAGCCTGCCAACGCTCGTCTTGTGTCACTTGAATAATTTTGAATCAGATTTTCTTAAGATTTTGAGCGGAGCGACCCTTCCCTCACCCCTCAGCCATTAGTCTTTCAGACACCCTATCGGTATAATCTTCACACCATCAGGTCGTGTGTAGGCCATCTTGCCGCCCGTGAACACGATCATCAGGTCGGGCTCGCGGATGGGCATTTGCTTCTCCTTCTCGTTGTGCTCACGAATCAGGCGCTTCAGTTCCAAAAGGTGTCCAGCTCCGTCCTCGATTTCACTGCTCCCAAGTTTACACTCGATGATGGCATAGCGCCCGTCACCCAGATGCAAAACCCAGTCAGCCTCCAAGTCATAACGGTCATGGTAATACGACAGGTGAGTCTCGATATCCAGCGTATAAGCCTTGAGGTCACGGATGCACATCTGCTCGAAGATGAATCCGAACGTATTCAGCTGCACCATCAGAGCCTCAGGTGTCAGCCCCATGGCAGCCACAGCTATCGACGGATCAACAAAGGCGCGCTTCAGACCGCTGCGAATGGCCGTCTTGCTGCGGATGGCTGGGCACCAAGCCTCCACATCGCATATCACAAAGAGCTTTTTCAGCGCCCCCACATAGTCATCAAACGTAGGTTCACTGCACGACACCTCGCCCGAAGAGGCCACATCAGCTATCACCAACGATTTCTTGACCAGTGTGGATATATTCCTGGCATACGACCGGAGGATTATCCGGGCCAGATGCTCGTCGCGCTGCACACCATCCACCCTGTTGATGTCCTCCGAGCAAACGGTCTTGATATAATTCCTCGCGATCAGCAGCTTCGCACTATCCTTCTTGATGTTCATCGTACCCGGCCAGCCACCACGACAAGCACTGAAAATCAGGTCTTCAACCGTCATATCCGACTCTATGCCGTCAATGTCTAGGTCGGGATTGTCAAACAGTTCCCTCAGCGAGATTCGACCGTTCGATTCCTTCGACTCCCACAGGCTCATCGGGAGCATTTGCATTTTCGCGATTCTGCTGTTCCCCGAATGTCTAATCTTTTTCTTATCAACGGCATTGGAGCCCGTCAGGATAAACTGTCCCTGGTCTTGCCGACTGTCCACCGTAGTTCTCACAGTATCCCACAGCACCGGTGCGTCCTGCCATTCGTCTATCAGGCGAGGTGTAGCCCCTTTCAGCAGTAACGATGGTTTTGCCTCCGCCGTGGCCAGATACTCGTCGCGCATGTCAGGATCCTGCAACTTGATGACGCTTTTGGCCATCTGTTCTGCCGTAGTAGTCTTGCCGCACCATTTCGGTCCTTCTATCAGCACTGCGCCAAACGCCTCAAGCAAGTTATTCAGCACAGCATCAGCCGTTCTCTTTAAATATGCCATATAATACCAATATTAAAAAAAGGCTTCGCCCTCATATTCGAGTGCAAAATTACGATTTTTAATTGATTCTACCAAATTTATTTTGGATTTTTGCGGCATTTCACTTTTGCTTTTTGCGGTAATTTACTTTTGCTTTTTGCGGTAATTTACTTTGTGTATCTTCCCTCTTCTTGCGTCCCTATTCCCGCTGACTCGCCCGCTCGAACTTGTTCGCTTGCCTCAGCAAGAACCCGTAGCCTTTCGGTAGCAAGCGTCCTTTGGCAAGCTTCCCTCTTCCTTCTACCTTCTGACTTCGTATCTGTGTGATCCGTGCGATCTGTGTGACCTAAATCCTTATCTGTGTGATCCGTGCGATCTGTGTGACATCACTTCCATTGGTTCACACGCTTATGCTCCTCCGTCAATGCTAGCAAATCCTTGAACACCCCCACCCTTTCTGGCTTCATCTCCCCTGCATTCATCCTTTTCCTATTAGCCTTCAGCCAATTCAGCATATCATGTTCTTCTATCCTATGTCGCGATGGATTCCTGTGATTGGTCTCGATAAACTCCACCACCTCATTGTATTTTGCCTGCCAACGCTCGTCTTGTGTCATATTTCTGCGATAATAAAATAATCTGTGAGATCAGGAAGATCTGCGTGACCTTCCCCACTGTGGCCAAAACAGACAACTACAGAATAACCAAATCGCTTTCAAGTACTTCATTTCTTTGGCAATTCTATGATTCCATCTATTTCGTGCTCCACACGCTCTACCTCTTGTCGCTCATTCGAGCCTTGGAATTGCCTAGTTATTGATTAATAACCTGCTCCTATTTCCCATGAAACAGGCGCTCGGCTCCGCCGCTTTCTTGCGCTCCCCAGGTGCTCAGGCGCTTTGCGGAGGTCTTGCAAAGAACCCGTCCATCTGTTTCTTTTTTTTGCTATAAACCAAAGGTTGAGTTGGTAACACTTCACTTGATATTCCTTTAGAACCTTGTATATCCTGTTTTGAGTCGTTTAAATAATCGCCTCATTCGTCCTTTGGGATGAGGTCCCTGAATGTAAAATTCTCGTAATACCTCTTATAGGTCTCTGCTAGTAGGTCTCGCACCTCTTTTGCGACCTGTTCCCTAGTTATATCCTTCCCTTCTATTTTCTGTTTCACATACTGCTCACTAACAATATGCTTGAAATTATCAGGGTCTCTATCTGGATCAAGTGTTCTTTGAAAAACATCCTCTGATGTCATCATCCAAAATGGACTTCTTCCTGTGTTAGCATCTATCGTTGCTTTCTTCATCGCCTCAAATGCAGCAAATGAATCAAGCAGATGATGGTAATTCTCATAAAAAGCAGAGAAGCCGTCAAGCAACACCCCTGCCTTAATTGTACTTCCTGCTCCAATAAATGCTCTGTATGGTGCTCTCTTTTCAGGCTCCAAGTGACTTATCAAGGCCCCGCCGTAACACATAGACATACACACCAAAAGCAGATTCAACATTTTTACATTGATAGGTCTGATAACACCGAAAAACTGTTGCCATGTTACCAACTCTCCTGAGGCTAAATCTACTCCATCTTCACAACCATGAGCCTCTATCTGAAGCGTTATCAGTTCTCCTTCTTCAATTCCATTATATATTTCATGAAAAGCAACGGCAAGTTCCTTTTTGTCCTTAACATCATAAAACTTAACGGTGGTATCTGGGTACTTTTTCGGGAGCGAAGCAGATAAGGTATCATGTAGAATCTTTCCAGTCTTCAAATCTCCATCTTTGAGCGACTGGATAATGACTATAGTGTATTTGGTTATTTCTGTAGATGCATCCATCTGTATAAATAAATACCCGTAATTCCAAAAATCCAGCGAAGCTATACCCCACCAATCTCACGCCCTACCAATCTTATTCATATACACCTCAAATCCATAATTCCTCAAAGTAGTTACGATTTCCTTCATTACAACTTTGCTAAAGAATGGTATTTTCAGTTCCGCATCATTATCGTTACACATCAGCCCATATACAATGCTGTATTGGCCTGCATCAAAGTCTCGACTGCTCAATGGCACACACCATTCTGATTTTCCACTTTCGTTCAGCTTCGTATTCAGCTTATTCCTGAACTCCTCAGTCAGCAGTACTGTTGCTGATACCAGTCCCTGGTTCAACAAGTGACCAATCAATTCCGACCCGCCTTTACGCTTGACGTGAATAATCTGTCCCCCCTTTCCAAACACATCACAAAACTCTATCTTGTCCTGATTGCCTTGCGGATACACCAAGTCCCTGTCCATATTGCAGAAATCTAGATCACTCTCTGCCAACCGTTTGTTATATTCCCCTTCTAATTCAAACTTCTCCTTTCCATCTTCAACTCTGGGCACCCAATCAACAAATTGCACGTCTGATTCCATAACACTTCGAAACAGGCTCTCTACAGAAGCATAGTAGTTTTCATCTACCCGATACCAACATCCTTCGCTCAATATATAGAGTTTGTCCTCCATATTAATCTCGGCATGCAGGCATTTAAACATAGACCACTCTCTCTGTTTTAGTCCTTCTGCATTAAACAGTTTCACCATTGTACCCTTGATATCCAAACCACTGATATCATCCCTTTCCTCAAAAAGTTCCGATAGTGCTTGTTCAATATCCACATCGTCATGTTGCTCACGATTTCTGCCCGAATATTTCAAGTGGTCTATTTCAGACCAGTCAACAATTGCTGGCAAGGCCATCCACACATTATCCAGTTCCCGTCTGTTGATTCTTGCTATAAGCTCCGTTTCAAGATTGTCAATGAGTGTTCTATCTGCTATTGCAGAAATGTTATCAACCCATGCAAAATGTTGCTTATATACTTCCGACTTATACAGGCCATACAGCTGATCCAACTTATTCTTTACACTATTCACAGTCATCGTTGAACTGATAGACAGCGAATCCGACCCTGTCATTGATGTACCAATATCGTCCTGACGTTCAATAGGAGGAGTACCCGTAATCGACTTAAGTAGATTTACCTGAGTGTTGATGTTGAAATCTTCTATACCAGTAAGCCTGCTAACCTGGTTTCTAATAATACTTGGCACGCCCTCCATTTTATTAAAATCTATCGAGCGGAGCGAATTATATTTTATCGAATTGAGAGCAATTTTCAGTCCGAACCGCTCCTCTGCCACGTCATCATTCAGCAAATACCTTCCTGAACCAAAGGTTATAGCGAAAGTTCTTTCACCATCAGCATAATTCCTTGTAACAATCAGAACACCCGCAGCAGATGCCACTCGAAACTTATCAGCACATTGTAGCCTATCTAAAAAGAACCCACTCAGCCAATCCGGTTTGGCCGTCCTCGAAATCTTATAGTAGAATGTACCCACACTCTCTATCACCTCTGAGTGAATCTTACGGTCATCCTTGACGATTTCACCTAGAGCAATTTCGCGTTTTATGAGTTTTACTACAACTTTCATGTTCTTATTGAGTATAATGCCTCAATCCTTATTTTGATTGTGCCTAAACCATAAAGAGGCATACGCTCCCGCACATACCCCTTCAACAATATGCTGTTTAGAACAGCGATAACTGTTCAACATTCTGTTTGGGCGGTTTTGGCGGATAAAATGTACCTATCACGATAAACGGCTGAGGCATATTTCGTTGCTGCATCTCCTTGGTTGTCCCCAAGATAAGATATAAATCGCAGTCGTTGACCATGTGGTCATAATACATCTGCTTAACCTTCGCGCATGCAACAGTTTCGTCAAACCCATTATCTTTAAGACAATTCCAATACAAAGTCCCAAGTTCCCAATCTTCAATCATAAGGGTATGAGGCTTACCATCATCGGTAGTGAATTTATAAGAGAACTCATACGGCAGTTTCTTCACCACCTCGAAGACTTCTTTCTGTTCAAACAAATCCAGTTGGTTTTGGTTAGCCTTCACCTGCTCCAGTTTCTTGGCATCCCACTCCCGCTCTACTGGCTTGATCACAAAATCTATAATATTGGCTTTCAATACTGCAAGTGACATCTGTGTGGCCTTATAGTCTTCAAGCAGTTTGCCCATGTCTGTATAGTAATTTTTCAACACATATGACTTTCTTACTGCCCAACCGTTCTTTGTATCAATATGACCAACCACCTTAATGGGGATATCAAGGCTCACAGGTCTGAAGCTTTCTAGTCTGGCATCTTTTGCATTTTTAATCACATCCACCTCTATCCAGTCATACTTCTTGTATTGTGAATACGGATTTAGTTTCCGAAAAGGAACGGGATATATCCTTATCCAAGAGCCGTCTTCCCGCAAGCCTGCGGTGCATACCAGTTCATCATACTTTTGCGACAGACACGGATAAGTCTTTACTGTAACAAGTACTCTCTCAACAGCCATAAATCATATCTCTTTAAGGTTAAACGTTATACCAGATATGCTCATAATCTTCCTGGCAATCTGTGTTCTATGGCATTGTCTGACATCCTTCTCAAAGCATGTCAAAGCCACCCGCTCTTCACTGTCAACCAAATTCACTATTCTTTCTAATTGACTGTCACTCCTGGCCAATACAGTATTTCTATACGTCTCAAACAACAAGTCATAATCTGCCTGCGTAAACAAAGACTGGCGTTGGCTAGATTCTATACCAAGTTCTGGGATATGAATATACTTTATGCCCACACCGTCACAAGCAGGTTGCAGTTGAGCCTTAGAAAAACCATACTTCTGACTATATGCATTTTTACGCACATCGCACAAGATTCGTACTCCATATATCAAAAGCTTGTTAAGGTATTCCTCAAGCGAGAGGCCCTCATAACCAATTGTAAAAAGAGTATGATTTGTATAAGTTTTCCTATGATCTTTCTTTCTTACCTCAGTCATTTGTTCCGCGCTCAAATGCTTATGTGCAATCTCACTATTGATGGCGTAATACGGATATGTTTTATAAGTGTAATCTATAAAATCATCATCCGTAAAATCCTTATATAGATCATAGATGTGATGCAATCTACCAGAATCAAAAAGATCCAATTGAGCAGCATAATGACCAGGTGTTGCTATGACTATTTCTTTGTCATCACTCCTCAGGTATCCAGTTTTCTCCAATACTGATATATCATGATTCACATTAAATGAGAAACAGCCATATTTATAGGGCACAAAGCTATATACACGCTCTTCAGGTTCTTGTTCTCGAGTAAACAAGAACAATGACTTTTGTAAGCTAATCGGGTGCATTCTTCCACCGAATGTCTCGATTAAAGCCATTAGTATTTTGCGTCTATAATACATCATAATTCTGCAAAATTAACGAATTTTTGCCAAATCCATTACGGCTATTAATAATTATTTAGATATTTAATCACTAATTAAGCCACATGTACTTTAATTAGAATCATTCCTTCCCTACTTTCTGTCTCATCGCTATAACCATTAACCATAAATTCCCTTTAACAATCTCTCTAATCCTTATCTTCATTCCATATCTCATCCTCCTCCAGCGGATGATAAGGACCGTCCTTGGCTTCAAAGAGGATAGTCCCACTCTCCAGACACCTCAAGCTATGCCATTGACCTTTCTCGATATTCAGCACAACTCCTCCTGGCACCATATCTATGGTTTCGGTGAGGTTGCCTTGTTCATCATAGAAATACTCCTCAAAGTGTCCACGAATGCAGACACACGTCTCTGATGTACCCTTATGCCTGTGTATAGGCATCACTGTTCCTGGCTCCAAAGCATTAAGCATACGCTGCGACTGGTCGTCTGCACTATTGCGCAAATCCATATTTGCCCGTAATCTTGGCGAAGCCTTCGCTATCTCCGTCAGTTCATCCAATACTTTCTTATCTATAATCATATATTTCTACGAGAATAAAATAATTCTGTGTGATCCGTGCGATCTGTGTGCCCTAATTTCTTATCCGTGTGCCAACATCTTCCCTCTTCCTTCTGACATCATTATCTGTGAGATCAGTGCGATCTGTGTGACGCCATCATAATCTTTGGAATCTTTGACTGTGTGAGGTTATGTGTGACATACCCGTCCCCCCGTTCTCATAGCAGTTATTTAACAGTCTTCAATATCAAACTGATTCCATGATTTATCCGACACCAAGCCATATCGCTCTCTCTTACGTCTCATTCGAAACTGTTCTAATAGAATAAACCCCCAAACATACACAAGAGGAAGCATATAGGCTTGGGGAATGTCTTCCTTTATATCTTTCTTTATTTCCTGCACACTGTCAATAACAACTGGATATTCAACCATTCCCGAGCCTATTACCTTTACACTATCCTTCAAAAAATCCAATTGACCACTGACAGGTCCATCTTTAGTAACAATCGTGTATTCTTTTATCGTTTCATACTGATTAAATATACGGTTATATATAATAGATAAGAATAACGGTATCAAACATATAAACACCATCGTTTTTAAGCTTCTTAAGAAAATCTCATAATTCCTAATATTGGTTTTCTGAACCTTCAGATCTTGTATACGGCTTTTGTTATAAGTAATCTTCGACAACAACGAGTGTTTGTTATGCTTATACTCTCCTGATGAAGAATCATAGTCAGCAACGATATCCATCCGTATATACTCTCCTGCTTTAAAGAGATCCCACCTGACAACTATTGCATTATCAGTCAAAGAGATATCAGATTTCAAGTCTTTTGATTGGTCAAACACCGTACACGATATTAACTTAACATTGTCAGGCATAGCCAATGTAAGAGGGGAAACAACCTGATTCATTGAGATATCCTTCGTTCCAGAATTTGTAATAGTAACCTGATAATAAAGAAGGCTATTCTCTATCGGTCTGTCTTTATATGATATTGATAGGCCATCCACTCGGTTTGAAAGAAACGGATCAAGGATATAATTGCGATTCTCAATAAGAGTAATGTCGCAGGTCCTATGATCTCTAATCCAGAGCCACAATTGGATAAGAAAAATGATTATTGGTAAACCCACACCGATTACCAAATTTTGATTATCCTTACAGAATTGAAATATAAGATCTAAAGTCTGCATAATAATTTGGGAAATATCTCTTAATAAAATGCTTTAATCTCACTATGCTCCCTGCTGAGCTCAGCGATTCTCCCGCCAAGATTCCAGCCACAGCTCTCTACGGTTTTCCGTAGGGTTCTTCATCTTCTCATCCCCTCCATCTCACTCTCCACTAGCTTCATCAGCTGCGGCATTATCTGCTCTATCTTCCGACACTTAACTTTGTCTAAAAAATAGTCGATGTCAAGAGCCAGAAGTTTCATGTCCCAATTCTTCCCCACACTCTTCGCATCGGAAATAGTGCATCGCATATTCCCTTACAACCTCAAGTTCACCTTCATACTTTGATCTTTTCTTACGGTATCTATCAATACCCCTCCCAACATCATCCTTACATAGCTGCCATACTGAATTCATATTGTTTGAATACTCCAGGCAACGATTATATAAGTCCACATCCATTCCCTTTATCTCCTCCAGCAAATAATCATACCTTTCTTTGCTCAAAGGATGCTTAACGGGCTTCTTTATAAATCCTGCTTCCTCAAACCAACTTAATATCAAGAAAAACAAGCATGTGCCATATAGTAAATATTTCCCTTCTTGGCATTCGTCCATCAACATAAGCATATGAATAGAGAAAATATCTGCCGCATATTCTTCATCTTTGCTCATCCTTCTGGATGCCTTTTCACCGATGGTTTCCTTGAAAGGCCAAGCATCGTTACTATGTTGAGAATAATAGGCATGGCCAATCTCATGACATAACACAAACATTTCCATCCCCTCTAACAATGTGCCATCCTCAGGAACCATTGACACCATTGATATTATTTTCCTATGATTGTTTGTGCAAAAGGCAATTGCCGACCTTTTAAACTGCCTTTTCATCAACCATAGCACAATCTTCCCTCTTCGTTTTGGCATTTCCTCCTTCATAAGAAATGGCTGCAAGTTACGACAGAACACATGAAGGAAATACAACATTCCCGAGTTAACAGATATCCTGCTGTCAATCCCAAATGTCGAGATATATTCTGCGTTCATAATACTCCATCTACCAACATCATCTATTCCATTAAGTTCGATTTCAATGCCATTGATGCTTAATGTCTTCTTAATGTCAATAGCTAACAAATCCAAAACAGGCTGATAATGAGGTAAAGAAATAACCGTCCTCACATATAATTTGAGATAAGGATATACCAACAGGCCGAATAACGCACTGTCAACCGCAGGTCTTAACCAGCGGATAACCCTTAGTTCAAACCAATTCCTTATATAAAAGAAATCCACAAAATCCGAAACCACATTCTTTCGTAGTTCCCGCTTTTGCAGTTCACTTAACGATTCTCTACCACTTCTCTTGGCAAGGAGATCAAACACATTCATTCTTCTCAGCTTTACCCTTTCATTTCACTTACAACCATCTTCATAAACTGTAGCATCGTTGCTCTGTCTTCTGACACACTTAGCCTTATCATAGAATTGGCAAATTGTTAAATATTCCTTTAACTGCTTTCATTTCAGTTTTTTTTTCGTACTTTTGCATCGCATTAATGCATACGGCAGGTAGGTTCGCATCTCGCAGCGCTTTATTATAAGTGCATGGTGGCCCCCATTCAGTGGTCAAAAGCTAGGCGGTCCTGCTTGCTTTTCTTATTTGATGACATGTATACTGAAGAAATCACATTCCTTCGTTTTGTTCACCCTTCGCGCATCTATCAGCAAAACCACTTGCACTTTCAGTTGAGTGGTCTTATCCACCTGCACTCGCGCCCGCAAGCCAATTTTTACCCATTTACCACAGGTTAGCATTTCTTTTTCACCAAGCCTTATAGGCTGTAATGCATTCGACAAAATGATTTTTTCCGCTACTGAGAGAAGCCGTAGCGAATTCTGTATCCTTGCTTGACCTCGCTTTACATAATTGATGTGTCGCCATCCAGTCCTGCCCTTCTTCACAGTCAGTTCGTCACTTGTCCCTTCGTTTAGTTTTGTCACCCGTGTCTGCCAGTCTTTCAGGAAGGCCTTGGCATCCTCTTTCAAAGCGGTAGAATAATAGAGTTTCCTGTCCTCTGTATCCAACGTTATCAAAGGATGGTTACTCCAATCCTTGAGCATAGGCTTCACCGTATCAAACCAGTCACCTTTGGAGTGCTCACCAAGTTTATGGGTCAGAGTTATTACAGTGCCTCCTTTATACGGATAATTATCCATCCGCTCCCACCAAACTTCTGGAAAATGCAAATCTTCATAGGTAGTCCCGTCCGGCTTCTTCTTTTGCGTATTCACCCATACCATAATTACAGGTTGCACGGCCCTATTATAGTCCTCCATGTGCCATTTCAATCTTTCTTCCGATGAGTATGGTTTTATCGTAACGTGCTTTCCACCATTAGGCCTGCTACTCAGGAAACTGGGCCCGGATTTAATTTGCACCCGAATATTACATCCCAAATCACGACCACCGTTATCTCTGACTATCACATAGCCATCTATACCGTCATCGTTCTCCTGGTCAATTTGTTGCCACCCCCAATGGAAGTATTCCTGCACGTACATAGCTACAATACGAAGACCTGCAAGTTCCCTGAAGTAATTGTCTCTTTTATTCCTTGTCATAAAGTCAAGCTACTTACTTTTCCCTTTGTTTATGTCCCCATTGGGGCCAGAAAAGGTAGCTAAAGAATTGCCATAGTCCTTTTAGGATGCCTATCATGCCTGTGTGACTTACTCAATAGCCTCTTTGATGCACTCAACGATGTATTTTACATCATCATCGCTCACATACGGTCCTGCAGGCAAGCACATACCAACCTTGAAGATTGCTTCCGACACACCATTCACATATGCAGGTGCATCCTTGTAACAAGGCTGTTTATGCATCGGCTTCCATACCGGACGAGCCTCAATCTGAGCCTTGTCGAGAGCTACGCGCAATGCTTCTACATTGTCATTCGGCTGACAGTCCGTCGTGGCACTCTCAGCAGCATGAATCACGCCAGCAGCACCACCCACTGCACCAGTCACAATCGTCTTGTACGCATTCTCTTGCCCCTTGATCTTCAGCTCTGGATCGATGGTGATAGTGCAAAGCCAGTAGTTGCTGTCGTAGACAGGTTTCTGCAATTCAGAAGCTTTATCTGTGGGATCTGAAAGATCTGTGTGACAATTATAAGTCTGTGTGGGCTGTTGATGTACTGTGATTCCCTTGACATCCTTCAGCAATTCCTCGTACAGAGCCTGCACATGCTTATGATGTGCAATATGGTCGTTGACCACCGTCATCTGTCCACGACCAATACCAGCGCAAATGTTACTCATACGATAGTTGTAACCAATCTTCTCATGCTGATAGTATGGATAGCTCTCACGATACTGAGTAGCGTACATCATAATCTCGCGCCAGTGGTCTTCATCCTCTGTTATCAGAGCACCCCCACCAGAAGTAGTAATCATCTTATTACCATTGAAACTCAGCACACCATACTTACCGAAGGTGCCCAGCATCTGTCCTTTGTAGCGAGAACCGAATCCCTCAGCAGCATCCTCTACCACAGGTATACCATATTTGTTGGCTATCTCCATGATGCGGTCTGCCTTATACGGCATACCATACAGAGCCACAGGAACAATAGCCCTAGGATATTTGCCCGTCTTCGCTTTACGATCAACAATTGCCTTCTCCAACAACTCCGGGTCAATGTTCCAAGTATCAGGCTCCGAGTCCACCAACACTGGAGTAGCTCCAAGGTATGTCACTGGGTGCGTAGAAGCACAGAACGTAAAACTCTGCACTATCACCTCATCCCCAGCTTTCACACCACAAGCCAGCAGTCCTAAATGCACCGCCGCAGTACCTGCACTCAACGCCACCACCCTCTTGTTAAGGTTAAGGTTAGCGTTATCGTTAGAGTTTACGAACTCCTCCAGATCCTTCTCAAACCCATTCACGTTTGGTCCCAGAGGCACTACCCAGTTCGTATCAAACGCCTCCTTTACAAACTTTTGTTCAAGTCCAGCCTCGCTCATGTGAGCGAGACAAAGATAAATTCTTTTATTTGCCATGTTATTTATGTTTTTCGATCATTCGATATGTCATGGCGGCATCACCGCCTTGACTTTTGAACTTTTACTTTTTACCTACATCACCAACATTTCATGATATCCTCCAAAGAATCAAGGAGTTAAAATGTGTAGGCAGCATGTATGCAGTGTAGGTAGACTATTTCTTTTCTCGCACCAGATAAGTCATACCCATTGACAGCCGCTTCTGACGGAGGCCCGGCATGTTCTTCAGGTAGCGGCCGAAGCGGGGGACACCGTTGGCCTTCAGCCCCGAGCCGGCAATCTTGCGGAGGCGGTCGTAGATAGCCGTCGCCGTCGTCCACTCCCCGTCGCGCTCATCCTCCACCGCCTCATAGTACTCCTTAAAGTAATAGACGGCGGGCGGCACCAGTTCGAACTCCCTGTTGTGGGCGATGACCGCTTGCACCTCGTCGGGCGAGAACCAGTACTGCTCGTTCCTGTTGACCACCAGCCGATAGGCCTGCGAATACAGGGCGTCGTAGTTTGGCTTGTAGTCCGTGTCGATGGGCGCCGTCAGACGGACGCAGATAAAGCGGCGGTTGCCCGTGGGGTCGCTCAGCACATTCGTCTCGTTGGTGGTGGCGATGAACGACGCCATGCGACGGAAGTCCTCGACATGCCGTCCGTAGGGGCGTTTGATCTTCACGCTGGGCAGCTGGATGACGTTCTTGAGGAAGCCCTCCTGCAGCTTCGGGCTAATCTGGTTGAACTCGTCGAGGTTGATCAGCAGGAAGTTGTGCATGGCCTGCAGCGTCTGTCGCTTCTCGCTGACCACGAGGTTGTCCAAGAAACCCCACTGCAGCTCCTTCGGCAGCAGGTTACGACAGAACGTCGACTTGCCGTCGCCCTGTGGTGAGATCAGCAGCGGCACGATCGAGTTACCGTAGTCACGCACCCGTCCTATCCACTGGGCCACCATGTAGAGGAACCACTTGCGGAACCATTGCTCCCACTCGGGGAAGTCGCAGGGCACCGCCCTTGCCAGCATCCCGATGTGGTCCGTCTTGCCGTCCCACACGTTGTACACCTTCATGAAGTAGTCCACCACGGGGTCCGTCTTGCGTATCAGGCTCGACTGCGTGTAGCGTCGCACCTCGTTGAACGTGGCGTCGATGTTCTCCAGTCGCGCCTCCAACGTCATGCCGTTGACCATTTCCTCGTCGCACGGCCCCCAGTCGTAGCTCCAGGTGTTGTTAGGCCGACACTCGGTGTAGCCCATCACCTTGTTATAGCGGAACACGTAGCGCGTCTTCAGGAACTGCACCAGCCGTCGCGTCTCGCGGCTGACGTTGAGCACCTCGCGCTGCCGCTTGGGGTTCTCCTCTGCATAGACCGCCGAGACGATGGTGCGCAGCTTCAGTTCATCGAATATATGTTTGAAAACGTGGTGGTTACGGATGTGCAGGAACGCCTCTTCCTCGGGCACGCCCATCATGCAGAGCCGTCGTGACAGCTCCGTGAGGTAAGCCTCGTACTGCTGCGACGCAATGACGTCGGCCGTCTCGTCGTAAGCCTCCCTCGAGGCCTGCTGGTACATCATCTCGTAGTCCGCATAGAGGTCGATGTCCGTGTTCCACTGCTGGGGCTCGTCGTCCGAGGGCTTGGCATCAGCCGCCGTCGGCAGACCGCTGATCTTCAGCGGATGGACGTCGGCGCTGACGAACGGCTGTTCGTCGAGCGTCATGCGGAAGTGGCTGCGTGCCGTCACTAGCTGTCGCTCCACCGGCTTCGGCAGGATGGCGCCATACACGCTGAGCGCCGCCTCATAGGCCGTCCGGCAGAAGACGTCCATCTCGTGTTCCGCCACAGGCATCGGCCCGTCGGTGGGTGTCACGCTCACCAGCACCTCGACGCTGCGGTTGTCGGCCCCCACGAAGGCGGCATAGGTCATCGGCAGCATCTTCACGGCCTCCTTCACCGCCACCTGTTCCTCCTTCTTCAGCAGGTCGGCCACGTGGAGCCACACCAGCCCGTTGAAAGCCGCAATCTGCAGGTTGCCGTTCTCACGCTTCACCAGTTCCACCGAGGGGTAGATCCTGGCCACGGGCGTCCGCTGCTCGTAGCCCTCGCCATTGCCGTACATCGCGATGTATCGGCGCAGACCGCCGATGTCCTCGCTCTTCGTGTCCGTCTTGATGCGTTCAAAGAACCACTCTGCCGTCTTCACCGACAGGTGCAGCACCCGTTTCTTGTCAATCCTTACTATCGAAAACTTCATAACAACCAACAATCACAAAAGTACATCGGCGTTCCCGTGATCGTCCCATGCCGTGGGACATTTTGTCCCAGGGGGTGGGATTATTTGTCCCAGGGGGTGGGACATTCAGCAACCCCCGTTGTAAAGTCGTATGTATCAACGTATTCGTCGAAGGCGTCCTCGACCTCAGCGCCACAGCGGCGCACATATCCCAGCACGATCCGTTGCTGCTCGGGGTTCATCCACCGTTCGCCGTCCTTGTAGCGGTAGTAGGAGCCCTTGCTGCCGAAGTGGGCCGTCAGGGTCATCCTTATCTCATGTCGCACGTGTGCGTCGCGAACCTCCTTATATAGTTTGTTCAGTCCCCGTGCCATCCTCACCGGCTCCATCTTCTGGAAGAAGCGGCACTCCTCGTCCTTCAGGGAATGCGGCAGCAGGCACCGCCAGCTCTTCATCCACTCCGGCACCGCCGCACAAGCCTGGAAGCGCAAGCACTCCCCTGCCCTCGGGCAATCACCCTTCTGGCACATCGCCCACCATTCCGGTATTTTCCTATAGTTAATCTCCTCCATTCTTCATTATTACTACTTACACTACCTACACCCTACTTACATCACGCAACCAACTCATTCTCAACGTCATGCACACAAATGAAAGCAATGTAGGTAACATTACATAATTATATCTTAATCTCACACAGATTACACAGATACCACAGATTTATTTGCCATAGATTTGGAGTTGAATCCAATTTTATGTTGTTACACTCTGCCATTTCCTTAATTCGCTGCAAATACACAACATTTCTTTCGAATTTCCACTAATTTCCCGTAATTTCTTTCTCCCACCTTCAATTATCTGTGTCATCCGTGTCATCTGTGTGACACACATCATCCATCTTCCATCTTCCCTCATCCATCTTACATCTTCCCTCTTACATCTTACATCATCCATCCTCCATCTGTGTGACCTAAATCACCTCCCCTGCATACATCATTTTCTTCCCAAGCACCGTACAGAGAATCATCTGAATGTCCTTGATAAAGGAATAATGCCGGTAATAGTAACAATTCAACCGTACTTTATCTGGATATATCACGTTGTCGTTATACCATACAGCCACCTCTTGATCCGACATCTTGTCCAGTTCTTCTTTTGAAAGATTTTGGATAAGATTTTTGTCAGATTTCTCGCGAAGCGACCCCAAATTATCGTTACCGTTGAGCAGCATCTTGACAAGCGTCCTTGCATTCGCAAGATACTCGTCTTCCAGACGATATTTCAGCGTAGCTGGTCCTGTTATTCCTGGTCTGAGTTTCAGCACATCCCTATCGTCACCTTCCAACTTATCCGCATACCCTGGCACATCTGGCCGTGGACCAACAAAGCTCATATTTCCAATCAGTACATCCCACAGCCCGGGAAGCTCGTCCAACTTCCAGTGTCTTAATTTAGCTCCAAGAGGAGTGATACGGCTATCTCCAGCCACACTCACCGTGCTGCCATTATGCTTCACCGTCATTGTGCGGAACTTGTGGCAGCTGAACAGCTTGCCGCCCTTGCCCACACGTTTCTGCACAAAGAACGCTGGACCTCCAGGCATCTTTATTTTAACCAATATAGCGACAATAGCCAACACTGGCCACAGAAACAACAGGCCTATCAGCGATACTATCCTATCGAATATCCATTTCAATATCATATTGTCTTTATATCGTATCAGTTAAATAGTCTTTCTTTAATTTTCAACCAATTCACATTGAAGAATATTGCTGGCGCATACTTTAATGTATGCCACGGGAATATTTTAGCTATAGCCCACGTATCACGAACCTTACTATAAAGCACGCCTTTCAAAATATGCTTCAACACTCGTGAACCCTTTACCTTGAAACGTGAATCGTAAAGTGGCATTGCTTCAGCAGACATCCCCAAATACTCCACAGCCAATGCAGCAAACGCCTTCCACTCTTTCATCAAACCAGCCTTATTAATCCATAATTCCAGATTTCCGTAATTCAGTGATTCCCTATAGGTATATAGCAGTCTGCACCAGTCGCAAAGCTGCCTCAACGACATCCCCTCTTTATAGAAATGCTTGATGAAGTGTGTAAACACAAGAAATACATCCTCAGTTGGTGCAGGAAGGAATACCAACGTACCATTATTATCCCACGACCTCACATTTCCACCATAGAAAACACTTTTCTGAACGGTATCAACTTCTTTGTCTATTCTTGAGGATAAGCAAGTTCTTAGAGAGCCATGCACTTCTATCATCCATTGATCTGTATAGAATGCATACTCTTGAGAATAGCGGCCTCCGTCTTTATTATTCAAATATTTATTTTTGAAGAAAGATACAGCCTTACCGTAATTATCATTACTCAGGAGGAAGTCAATATCTCCAGAAGGCCTCCAGAGAGGATTCTCATAACACTGGGCAATCCCTTGTCCTTTTACAAGTAAAGCATCTATATTCTGTTCCCGCAAAGCGCCAATAGTTTCGGCAATAAAAGCGTTCATCGCTTTGTTCTGCTGTTCTATTACCTGCACCTCACCAATCCACTGTAATAGCAGAACCTGTGGAATGCTAAGGCTAACGTTGTGGATTTTAAACCACTCTATCCCTTGCAGCACAAGCCCTTGAACAAACTGTTCTTGCGCTAACTGATATAAATAATTCCAGTCTATAGCTCCGTCAATCCTTATATCCAGATTTCCGTTTCCCCACAGACCAGCTTTTACTAATTCAAGAAAAACTGTTTGTGTGTTATTCATTCACTCGCATGCCAGGCAGTTCATACCTGACTCCTTTTCACGTATTTCTTTTTCTTATACAGGCCGCAAACAAGGTTCACGCCAGTCAACCAAAGCGAAGCAATCACGCTCCTTTTCTCAGCCTCATGCCACAGCTTATAGTGCCATCCTATCATTGTTGCAACACCATGTGAGCTCACTGATCCTGCACGACCTCTACGATACTTAGCAAGGCACTCATCCAACAGATAGCAATCTGCCTTCTGACACACCTTCAGCCACATCGCATAGTCATTATTCTTCTTGATATCCTCAATCTGAATAAGGCCAATCTTCTCCCGATCATACATCACTGTCAGGCAACCAGGCCAACAGAACGCAAACATGCCTGCTTTTGTAACTTTATTTGGTCCAGAAACAACAACCCCCGTTTCTTTCCCTTCACTGTCCATTTCCGAATAACAAGTATATGAAAACTTGTACCCATTCTCTTCCATAAAGCGTACTTGCTTCTCCAGTTTATCTGGCATCCATTGGTCATCACTGTCTAGAAATGCCACCCAGCGCCCCTTAACTTCGCGAAGAGCTTTGTTTCGAGAAACGGCAGCTCCAAGATTACCTTTATTCTGATAAAGCCTTATTCTAGGATCTTTCTCCTTTATTGCAGATACCCTAGCAATAGTATCATCAGGTGAGCAATCATCAACGAAAATGATTTCCCAATTCTCATATGTTTGTGCCTGTACACTGCGGATTGTGTCTTCTACGTATTCTCCACAGTTATAGGAAGGCATTATGATTGACACTAAATCATTAGTCATTGTTTTCTAACCCTTTATATGTTTCCAGTGCTTTATCAAGAAGGAATAAGGCTCTTTGAATATCCTTTTTATTCAGTACATAGGCCAAGCGAACTTGGTTATGACCCATTCCTGGTGTTGAATAGAATCCAGAAGCTGGAGCCATCATGATGGTCTCTCCTATCTTATCAGCTGGAGTCTTTTCATCCTTCCAGCAGAAGTCTTTTAGACACCATGCACAGAACTTTTCCGTATCATCTACAGGTAATTGCGCAACCGTGTAGAATGCGCCCATAGGAACAGGTGTATAACACCCATCAATTCGATTCACACCATCTATCAGGCATTTCCTACGTTCCACATACTCATCATATACTTCGCGTGAATATTGTTCTGTTCCTTCAATGGAGGCCTCCGCAATTAATTGACCAATCAAAGGTGGTGATAGTCTGGCTTGACAGAATTTCATTACCGTCTTTCTTACCTCCTCATTCTTCGTAATCAAAGCACCTATGCGAATACCGCACTCTGAATAACGCTTAGATACTGAATCAATCAAAACCACATTCTGCTCAATACCTTCCAGGTGCATAGCTGAAATGTAAGGAGAACCTGTATAGATGAACTCACGATATACCTCATCAGAGAACAGATAAAGATTATACTTCTTCACCAGATCCCTGATTTGATTCATCTCCTTCTGGGTATAGAGATAACCAGTTGGATTATTAGGGTTGCAAATCAGTATAGCTTTTGTCCTCTCGTTTATCAGTTCCTCGAACTTCTCCACTTTGGGCAGACAGAAGCCCTCCTCAATAGTAGTAACCACCGTCCTGATTACAGCCCCAGCAGAAACTGCAAACGACATATAGTTTGCATAAGCGGGTTCAGGAACAATAATCTCATCTCCCGGATTCAGGCAGCTCATAAAAGCAAACAGAACGGCTTCGCTACCACCACAGGTTACAATGATATCATCAGCATTCAGTTTTATCTGGTAGCGGTTATAATACCCAACAAGAGCCTCTCTCAACGAGCGATAACCTTGTGAGGGACTATACTCCAACGTTTTGCGGTCTACATTCTTCAACACATCCAAAGCCTTCTGAGGTGTTGGTAAATCAGGCTGACCAATATTCAACCTATATATCTTAACACCTCTGTCCTCTGCTGCATATGCCAATGGAGCCAACTTCCTGATAGGGGAAGCAGGCATCTCAACGCCACGTTGAGAAATTTGCAATTCGTTCGTCATTTCTAAATCTCGTTATGAGCCATTGCCTCCATATTTAGAAGAAACTGCACCTGGGGCACCTTTATTAGTTTTCTGAATGGGTATAAAGTCTTAACTGCTAGTTTCAACCACCATTTGTAGTATATATCAAAATGACAATATGCCTTTTTGAAATTGAACTTCTCTATCAAAAACGGCTGGATATTGCTATGATTGGTAATAGACCGCCCACCATCGTTCACATATTTCAGACCTCGCTCCTCTAAATAGTAGCGATTCATCTCATAAATGAGTCCATAATATGCATATAACTTTTGGAAGGCCGGGATTGCTTTCATCGTTCTGTATTCACAACTTTCATCAGAAACGCAATTCATGCTAAAAGCAACAAGTTTATCAGTCTCTATGTCATAGCATCCCCAAAACTCATTCTCCTCAGCATTATTGATTCTCGAAAGGAACTCTTCTTTTGACGGAGGCACAGACTTGACCTTATAGCTTTCAGAGGCTTCAACAAATACAGGATACCCTTTTTCTTTTAGTTCTTCCGCAGAAATCTTCTCTACACTCATTGTCTTAAAGCATTTCTTCACCTGATTTCTCATTTTGGAAGATAGCTCCTCCATACCCCCAAAACTATCCTTAATGACATACCAAAAAGAAGTCTCCTGCCCACAATCAAAGTCGTAGGCATTTCTTATCATTAAGCCACCTTTTGCCAACAATGACTTTATGTCTTCAGAAGTGAGCTTCTTTTCTGTATGGGGGTCTCTTTCAAATATCCAAGCTCCTTTATACAGTCTATAACCTGTTATCATCTTATTACTTTTACTCCAGACAAATCTATCTTACTGCCAGCCAACTGTTGGAATTCATCTGTATAGAAATCCTGCAAACCGCCATAGCTTGTAAATGTCAATTCGCCAAAATAGATTTTGCCATCAATATTATACAAATCAACACGTACACAAGGGAATGGTTGAGCCAGCTTCTCTGCAACCTCGATCATTCTCTCCAAATTCTTAGGCTTAGGCAGTATATCACCATGACGGTAATCGTTTTCAAAAATGGAGTACTCTGGGTGAGCATTCCAATCTGTATCGTATGTCATTACCTCAGTCGTGTGCTCATCCCTGTTAGCACATGCCCACAGCCAATAACACTTGCCATTGAAGCACCAGATCTTATAGTCAATGATGGAACTTGATATCTTTGCTGTTTCCGGATCATTATGAATCAACTCTTCAGCAATCATTCTTGGTTTGATACGCATATAGTGATGACCACTTTCCAAAGCACCATATTGATGCTTCAAATCTTCCTCAAATTCCGCCACAATCTTTGGAATATTGAGCTTTGACTTATCCGTGACAACCTTAATATCTCCGGAACCATGTGTAGCTTTGAGTACAAATTCATCGGGTAACTTGTCAAAGTTAATATCAGTTGCATGATCCCATACACCCACCAACGGAATCAAGATGTCCTCAAGTCCGCACTCTTTCACGTAATCTCGCACTTCGTATTTATCAGCACAACGTGTCCACAAAGTCGTGTCTGTCTTCAAAGAGAGAAAGAGAATCTTCTCATTCAAAGTCTGCGGATTCTTCAGATGAAGAGGTTTCTTGAACCTGGCAAAATATCTGATTCTTGCCAGTAACACAGGGTGATGAACCCCCAACCACTCACAAAATGCTATCACCGGCTTAAAAATTTTATTAAGCCTTGGGTTCGTTCTTATATGCATAATCTGTTTTGTTTATTTTCCTAGTTTTCTTTTCACAAAGTCCATCAAAACAGCACAGAAAGACTTGGGATGACTAAAAGCAGACATCAGCAATTGTCTCCTGTTCGCCTTTTGATATATTTTGTATCCTTTCTGGATTTCTCGGTGATACTCCTCTGAGTTATCGTCAATCTTCAACCTTTCATTCAGATAATCAAAGCGCCATTGCCGTGGTATCTCCTTTTCTCCTACCACATGTGGACAGCACGCCTCATCTATCTTCAGATAATGCTCTGAATATGTAGGTTTCCCATTTGTGAAATCAACGCCCACCAAAGCCCCTATCTTACATTGTTCGCTGGGCATATCAAACACACAGTTCCCTAAAGAGTAATAGATTCGTCCTCCGTGATAATCCTCAAAACCTTGTAGCACGTGCGGATGCATTCCTATAATAAGATCAAAACCTGCATCTATCAGCCAGTGAGCAAATTTCTTTTGTGTAGCAGAAGGTCGGTTAATATACTCGTTTCCCCAATGGACATAGAGTACTTTAAAAGCATCGTTTGGCAATCCGTCTATTTCTTGCTTTATTTCATTGTATTCGGGATTATGCCAATAGAGGGGTTCATCTTTCATTGCCTCTATACGCAAGCACATTCCCGTCAAAGAAATCTTCTTTCCTTGATGCTCAATAATTACACTTTTCTTCTCATTCGTTCCGAACACTTGACTGCCATAGCTTTCAAGAGATTTTACAGTCTCTCTATAGGCCTCTCCACCATGCTCCATCGCATGATTATTGGCAAAGCCATAATAGTCCATGTGATGAAGTCCTTTCAGGACACTAGGCTTAACCCTAAAGGAGTTTGAGTAAAAACCATTGTAAATACTGGTGGGTGATGCGACTCCCTCAAAGTTACCAACCCAAACTTCATCTTCTTTCCGTTCAAGATATTTAAAAGGGTCAAGCCCCCTGCTAATGTTGGTTCCTATACCGAAGCCAACATTAAATATCCAGTCGGTAAGATTGATGTCTCCTGTAAAAAACAGCATAGCAGATATCCTTTAAGAAGCAGCAATTAATGGTAGTTTCTTCGCGATTTTCTTAAAGAAAGCGCTACTGTCATCAATTGAATAATTCTTTTCTATCTTCTTGCAGGATGCAATTTTATCTTCTAAACTTTCTTTTGTTAAAGATGACAGGAATACCTTTATACTCTCTTCGCTAAGGCCATCTATAGCGAAACCGACATTTAATCGTGAGACTTTATTTCCCAAGAATATTTTCTCACTTACAATAATCGGTTTTTCATAATAAATAGCCTCATAAAGTTTATTTGGCTCTGCATAAACCACACCCATTTTATCTGCAGGATATAAAGCCAAAATCATATCTACTTTTGAGTATATATTTGGCAAGTCGTCAGGATTCTTAAAGACTCCATGGAAGAAAACATTCTTACTCTTGTCAAAAAGCTCTTCTATATCTTTTTTTATATCTAAGTCATTACACTGACCATAAAAATGCAACTCAATATTAGGGAAATATTTATCCACTACTTGAGTGAAACGAAGTACAGTAAAGAATCTAATTGCACCGGTAAAACCTATTTTAATATGATTAATATCCAATTCCTTATGAGGAAATTCCAAATCCCTTACAGCTTTGTTCAACTTATTCGGCAAAACTGAAATATTACTTACGGGTTTTTCTCCAAAATAAAAATCCTTGAATCCTTCACTTGTAAGAACTGTTTCAAATGAGCGGTTCATAATTCTTCTATTCCAGGCAACGAGAATTTTCCTCACAATTCCACTATAGTTGAGCTCCTGCAAATCTGCCAACTCAAAAATATAAGAACCCTTTTTAAATAGCGAAGAACATGCAGATGCCATGTCAAAGCCAAACATATAAAAGAGAACATTTCTACCTTTAAACAAAGGGAGCACCTCTTTTTTAATTGTCGAGCGCACATATTTTAACCTTGATATATATCCATTTCCACTTTCTATTGATCCGAGAACTGTCATCTTCAAATCTGATAATTGTCTTTTATCCCCTTCCCTTTCAAAAGCAAAGACATGAACATTATATCCGTGATCGATAAAATCTTTTATACGTCTAATAACACGCGGTTGTTTTGTAGTACCCGCAATGAAAACAACATCTTTCATAATACAGTAATGAAGCAAATTACTTCCTCAAATAACTCTCAATATTTAAATCTCTACCTATCAAATCAAAAAATGCTTGGGTCATTGAATCCAAACCTGGTGTAAATGTCATTTCACCAAAAATCGGTTTTCCATTAATTTGATAGAAATCCACACGAACAAAAGGAAATTCCTCTGACAAAATCTTTGCCGCTTTTTTCATTTCTTCAAATGCGACAGGAGGCTTTTCGTCTATGATTGCTTTTTTATGAAGTTCAGACACATATTCAGGATGTGCTTTCCAATTCATATCATAAACCATAATATTACAATCATGAGTGTTAGGTTCCCTATCTTTTATTATTTGAATAAACCTTGGTTCCCCATTTATACAATAATACTTGTAGTCATGAAGCATCTTTCCTTTTTTTGTTGTTTCATCATCCATTAAAAGACCTTCTGCAAGTATCATAGGCTTTATTTTTGAATAATGCGGTTGAGCCCCATTATATCCAAAATCTATTTTCAACCAATCATCCAATTGTTTCCCAACAGCCTCTTTATCAATAGTATTTTTGTCGCCAACAAAAATATTAGTTGCACTACCATGATTTGTTTTTAGAACAAAGCTTTGGGGCAAATTATCATAATCGATTTCGGAACTATAATTATACACACCCAGTAAATTCGTCAGCATATCGTCCAGACCTTTTTCCTTTATATAGTCTCGAACGGCTATCTTATCTGCCAACTTACTCCACTTTGTCGTATCCGTGTAAAACTCAAGATATCCTATCTTCTCATAAAAAGATTGAGGATTCTTGTAATTAAGGAATCGACCGTATGTTTTGTAATATTGTAATGAGAATAACAGCTTGGGGCTACACTTTCTCAAAACAAATTTCACGACCGCTTCTCCCGCCGTTTGTAACTTCATAGCTTTCAGTATATAGATGATTAAATTTGAGGCAAATCTATTAGTTTATATCTTCGTGTATTAGCTAACACTTTCACGCTATTCTTAAACATCTCAAAAAAGCGAGAAAACTTAAACCGACAAACAAAATTATAAATAAAAGGAACGGCAAAGGATGCTTCAAACACGTCATTTATGCCAATCTCCTCTCCATCGAATCTAATAGCATGGGTATATGTAAATCCATATACAACTCGCTGTTTATACACCTTTTTCTTTGTCTTTTTATACAAATCTTCAAACAGAGGCAAGAGGTCATGCTGCTCTGCTACTTTTTTGAGTATCCTAAGCTCTCTTACTAACGTTTCATTAGTAAACAAAGAGCCTGATATAAACTCAAATGTCTTCCTAATCAATTGTTCGTAAGAAATCTGATAAACATCTTTGGCTGGCCATCCTGGTAAGTCTTTTGCGGTCAACAGGTAATCTGCAGTCATCAATGTAACTAAAGGTGAATACGGCTGTGATGCTAATTGCTCATGCATCATCCTGTTCATGTTGTCGTTAAAGAACTGCTGTGCCTCAAACTTCGATTTTTCATCATTGTGATGATAGTTCCTTCCTTGTGACTTTCTCGATCCCCCCTGTATAGATAAAGGTTCAAACGACATTGCGTATTCTTCAACTTCTCCTGACAATACAACTCCTGAAAAACCATCTGGTGTCGGACAATAGTAAAAACAATGATCTTTTGTTCTTGACTTAACCCGTTCAACCAATTCTGTAGAAGCCACTCCTTTCACATAAAACATAGGGCACTCATCTATCATATAGTTAAAGGTTTTACTGATTTTTTGTAAGTAATCTTTTGACTTAAGAATTTTGACAGGAGCATGCTTTCGTGTTACACGGAGCATATTGCGCCCTCCATCTTCCTCTGGATAACTGAAAGCAGCAGGTGTCCATGTTAGCAACTGAAGTCCTGTCTCCTCGAGGATTTCATACATACGCCATATACAACCCGGTGTCAAACCATCGTCACCACCAAGTGCCATCACATATCCGGGTTTTACTTGATTTAGGGCGAACTCAAAATTATCCCTCATCCCTAGATGCTTTTCATGTGCGAACACTTTGATTCGACTATCCCGTGCTGCTAACTCCTGAGCTACATTTACCGAATTGTCATCACTGCAGTCGTCTGATACAATAACCTCAAAATTGGGGTAATCTTGAAGCATACACGATTTAAGAGTAGGCCCAATATACTCTTCTCTGTTTTTCTGTGGAATAATTACAGTAAACAGAGGATAATCATTGATATTCATAATTAAATATTTCTCAATAAATTATTTATAATTCCAATATTCTTTTCGGGATCAAAAAGCTCCTTCACGTTTTGAGAATGAGCTTTTACTTTGTTCTTTACTTCAGAATAATTATTTACCAAATAGTTAATTTTGGAAGTAAAGTCTGTAATATCTCCAAATTTAAAAAGGAGCGCTCCCTCCCCTCTATCTGAGTATTCAATCGACTCATCGGTTTCAGCTGCAATTCCTACAGTTCCAAGAATAACAGCTTCTGCCAGGGCTAAGTTTGCATGAGGAATTGTATAGAAGCTTAAAGTACAATATGCTTGTTCTAGAATATCTACAATTTTGTATGTTGATGGGATCACTTTTATACGGCAATCTTTTTCAATTGCCTTGTTAAGTTTCAGAACATAGGGTTCCCACCCTAATCTAATTAGCAATTTCTTAACCTTACCCCTCAAGCCATAGAACCCAACTTTATTGTTTACACCCAACATAAGCAATCTATAATTGGAACTCTTCAAAGAATCTGAAAAAGTGTTCACAATTTCAAGCCCTCCTTTAATAGGATCTATCCCTCCCGTAAAAACAAAGACTTTTAAATCCGATGCATCTTCTCCAAAAATTACATTGAATGATCTTCTTTCAAATCTATCCTTAAAATCTATCCAATCATGAACTATTGATGTTTTGTTCAAGCAGTCAGGAAACATGCTTGCACTATAACCATTAATTGCAACTAATTTGTCTGCATATAGATTTGCGTATTCTCTTATTTTGTTCATTTGAGACTGACGCTCATCAAGCGGCCAATGCTCCCGAACGTGAAGTACAGTCTTACATCCCATTGCTTTTGCTGTCCGCAAATAGGGATAAAGAGTCATCACATTCAAATATACAACATCGACTTTCAATTTTGTGAGCAATTCTCCAAAAGCTTTCTGTGAACGATGAACTGAGAGATACCTTCTAACACTATTTAACTTGCACAATGGCTGGTTATATGGGGTGGTTGCGATTTTAGGAAAGAAATAGACCTTTATTCCAAGCTTCCTTATTTCTTCAGCTAGAGGGCCTTCTTCTTTTAGTAGTGCTAAGGGCTCTATCTGTGTTCTGTCAATGCCTTTCAGTATTGACAGCATACAATAACTACCGCCACCTATTGAAGATACATGATGTACAAATAATGTTCTATTCATAATCTGTGAGAATTAAAGTAGGCTAAATACTGTATGAAATGGGCCTCCAAATGTATCACGCCAGTAGGATGTCTGGAAGAACCCTCTATATGTATATAGCATCATGAATACAACAATAAATTTCAGGCTCAACCTTATCGTCTTATTCTTCAACCGGCTGTATAACATTGGAATAACCGCCACATGAAAAGCAAGGAAATAAATTTCGAGCCTTGACATATATGCCGATCCAATATATGTAAAAGGAATAATAAGAATATCAAAGAAAGCTATAGTTGTTATTAATTTTTCATTTTCATTTTTAAAGTATGTCCCAGACCAAAGACAATACCAAAAAACAAGATGAGGAATATGAAGTAGTACAAAGCCCAATCCTAGGGATTCTTCAGCCACTAATCCTTCTCCCATATCTTCATATTGGTTAAGAATTTCAACAGAAGATATAAGACTAATAAAAAGATCGGAAGCTATTGATGTTGCGAAAAAAAGTATAAGACCTAATGTCGCTATAATGATACTTATTGACCTAGTAATTTTTAAAGGTATAAAATACAACAAGAGGAAAGGTATTCCAATAACTGCTGTTTTATGTATATTAATTGCAATAAATAGTGTAAGAATAGCGTACAGGAGTTTACGGTTTATTAACAACAATATTGCTGCTACAAACAGTGCGACTGCTAACCCCTGTCTCATCATAGAGAAATTCAGCAAATACAAGCCACTCGTACACAAATAAAGAAGCATCGCAAGCCAACGGTTTGAAGGCGCCACATATTTTTTGATTAAATAGTAATATATGTAGTTCTGAAGAATATTCAATAATGCAACAAGGACAAAAAAGCCACCCGAAAAACCAAATAAACGATTCAAAATAGCCCATCCAACTTCAACGCCCCATAACATATTACCCGACAGCACATTTTGCCAACTCTCAAGTCGTATATCTCTCCAATGGCCGTAATATGTCATGTAGTCATTACCATAATTGTAATGTATAGCGGCTATGAACGTAACTAAAATAAAACCTAATTCAAAAAGAGTACTCTTCCCTTTGAATCTGGAAAAATATGCCAATATAATAGCAATAAAACTTGTTATTACGACTACCCACATAAGTATTTCTTTTCTGCTAACCAACTAAACTACTAACCAAGAAAGCACTACTTTCACTCCTCATAACATCAATCATCTTTTCCACTTTATCATACTCTATCTCTTCTTCCAATTTTTCCACAGCCATGTCCACGAACCGATTGCATAAGCCACTTACCTCCTTTAAAGAGTCCATTCTTGCATTACCTCTATAGTTATTGTAGAAACAATAGAACTGCTTCTGAAAGATAAGTGAGAAAACGGTTCCATGGTAACTATCTGTAATCACAAACCTTGCATCTCGAAAACTGGCAAGCCACTTTTCTATAGTATCCTCAGATTTTACTGTCCCTGCACTAAGATACTTTACACTACAACCAAGTGTCTTAGCTGTCTGCTCTGCCATCGCTTGTTTTTCATCGGTCATATCCAATATATAAGCAAACACGAAAGGCTCTTTACTTATAGGAACATCTTTGCATAGATCTATGTAGTCTTCCATCTTGAGAAGCATAGTTGGGTCAAGCACCCAATGCGTATCAACGCCTAAGTTATCTTTAACTAACTGAACAGATGACTTTTCCCGTACCGAAATCGCAGAGAACTTCTTGATTAGCTCTTTCAACTGAGCTGTTATCTCAGGATTGTATGGCCATTCTTCCAACGCCACAGAGGGTGCGTATGCGATGCGCAGAATGTCACTATCCCCTGTAAAGCCAAGGAAATAATACTTCACGGCATCATACATCACCGGCCTCCAGATTTGGTCGCTTCCAACAACAAGAGCTTCTATACCATACCTTCTTACATCCTCCATATTCAGGTTTGGCAGATATTCTGTCACGTTGATATGCTCGTCCACAAACCGCTCCATCCCTCTAACACTATTCTTCCAAGGTCCTATGGTCAACGGCATTTCGTATTTTCCACCTCTAAACTTATGATAGATATACCGTGCAGCTTGCATGGGAAATATTTTTGTCCAGTAGTGAAAAGACGACATTCCTTGATACATCACAGGAAAGCGCAGGGTTATTGGTTCGTGACCCATTCTCTTCAGCACTTGCTGTAAAGCCCAGTTCTGGAGTGTGCCTCCATAGTTGGCGCAAAGTGGCATAGTAATGATTCCTATTTTCATACTAGACCGGCTTCTTTCATTATGATTTCCGTGAATTTCATTGCTCCAGCTCCATTTAATATAAATGAATTCTGAAAACATGCATTATCAAACCGAGTATCTGCAAAATAGTCTAAGAACTTAGCTCTATCACCAACGCCCCTTTTTACAAAGTCATCAATAAACAATTGTTTCATTTCAGAAGTAAACTGTCTACGCATTGCCTCGCTCACAGGTGGCATTACAAATACAGGTTTAAAATCTCGTTCCTCGCAATAATCAACTATTTGTGACAGCAACTCTGAACCGTCTTGAAAAGCATCCTTATTGACTATTGAGAGTGGATCTGAGAAGCGAATAACACTAAACTCCTTCCTCCAACTCTCCATTCTCATCTTGGCGTCAGCCTCAAAAGCACTCTTTTCAATACTCTTATTCTTCGGCTTTCTAGCAAGTAATTGTGCGAACGGATAATATCTCCATGGGTTATTCTTAATCTGCATCTGCTGCTGCTGACGACGGAATGAAGCGTAAGGCATCGACGCTATATTGAGTACTGTATAGTATTTATCAGCCAAGTCGTTATTACTTCCTCCCAAACAAGAAAAAGGGCATAGTGGTATAATCACAGTAGCACCCTTCTTTAAGTAACAACTGTAATTGCGCAATAACTCAAAATCTGCCACTAAAGTCTGTGGCGCCATTGCCCAGTTTGCTGACTTTAACTGAGGATACCCCGAAAAGTCAAATGCAGCCAACGCAGACGAACTTCCAAGGTTGACCACATCTAAGTCAAAGGTATTATGCAGCCAAAACTTCTGGCAATCTGCAAACTGGATATTATTGTACCAATAAGAGCGTCTTGCCAGCTTATTTAGCACTCTTTGTATAATTCCACTTATACTCATATTCCGGGACATATTTTGGACTCAGGGAGGATCTGATTGTTTCTATTCAATGATGAAATCATCGCCACCTCTTCATCTGATAATTGAAAATCGAAAATATCGATATTCTCAGCCATACGTTTAGGATTTTGCGATTTAGCCAAAGGTATGCAGCCCCTTTCAAAATTCCATCGAAGTATTATTTGAGAAAGACTCTTTCCGTATTTCTCCATCAGGGGGGCAAACTTTTCTTCTGGAATCTTCTTAATGCGGATGTCCATCAGTGGTGAGTAGGTCATCAGTTGAATCCCATTCTTCTCAGAATACTCCACATCTTCTGCCTTAGTTCCAATAGGACTAATATAAATTTCATTAATAGCAGGAGCAATTCCTGTCTCTTTTTTCATCTGCTCAATGTGCCTTATATGGAAATTTGAGCAACCAACATATCTCACCACCCCTTCTCTCTGAAGAGTAATCATTGTCGCCCATATCTCTGTAAAGAAATCTGGGTACGGATAATGAATCAATAAAGAATCTATATAGTCAGTCTGCATTTCGCGAAGAGAGACCCGCACTTTCTCTCGCACAATCTCTTCCACCGTATGACGCTTCATAACTGGAGAGTACTTATTAAAGAACTTTCCAGCAAGAGGTTCATCAGCGTAAGCAGTATCGTTCGAGATCTTAGTTTGTAGGAATATGTCTTCACGTTTGAACTTTCCTCTCTTTACGGCAATGCCTATTCCTGTTTCACCTCGGTAGTCGTCTGCCGTATCTATGAGGTTATATCCCAAAGCTATTGCCTGTTCTATATTTGCAGCCATCGCTTCGCCTTGTAGAGGAAAAGTCCCCAATCCAACTTTAGAGACCGGCTTACCGCTTGCTGTTTTTAATTCTTGCATATACTCGAGTTTCTAGAAATCGTTTAAAAGTATCTCGTTCAGAACTTGTCAGAGCGATTAAATATATAATTACCGCCAACACAAATTCTGTACTTATAAGAAGCACAATTAACCTTATCCATCCTTGCTCCATAAAATGATTGATAGCCAGAGGACATAGGATGCTAAGTATAGTCACGATACCTATGGGTAGATATACCTTTTTTATTAATTCCCAATAACTATATCGGACATAACTATGAATAACCATCCATGTAGTAATTTGCTGCAACGTGTTGGTAATAAATATTGCTATGAATGCCCAATATGGAGGTAGGCCAATTTTAAAAAGTATATATGTTAGTGGTAACGAAAGAAACATCAACGTTCCTCCTATTACATTTCCTGTCCCTAGTTTACCAATAGCATGATACGGCATCAGGGATGCAGTATGCAGGGACGATACTAGACCTGTTATCAGAACGATAATCGAAAAGATATTGGTATAATCAGGTACATTATCACCAAGCCAAATATGAAGGATAAAATCTATCTCAAAGCAAAGAGGTACTACCATTGCCAGCATCAATAGATATGAGAACTTTGCTGTACGAAAGGTTAGATTATACATATCATCGTATTTCCCTTCAGCACAATACTTAATGACCTGTGGTCTTGATGCCAACAAGAAGTTAGTAACGAACTGAGTAACCGCACTTGAAATCTGCTGGGTGATTCCTCTTGCCGCATTCACAATTGGGCCGAAGAACATATTCAGAACGATGCTGATACCCTGCCCTTGACTAACACTGGCTACACCACCAAACAGCTCCCATCCCATATACTCCAAGAGTCTCTTATACAAACTACCGCCTTTCACTATTCGGAAACGACATTCAGCATATCTTCTTCGTGTATAGAGTCTGTAGAAAGAAAATACTATGATGGCATTGACCATTAAAAGAAATGCATAGACTATCAGTTTGTCGTATGAAGTTACTCCTATAAGGAACGCAATAGCCAATTTTACTGCCGCATCATAAAGCCCAAGATAGGCATAGATTGACATTTTCTCATGACTAATGATAGAAGCAGAGTAAGGTACTTGAGTGAAGTTGAATGCAGTGGTCACAATGGAAGCCTGTAACACCCAAAAAGCTGCTGTCATTCTTCCATCTGGAATAACCAACTTATTATAGAGTAGCCATAATCCAAGAGTCTCGCCAAAGATTACTACCAGTATGGCCACAATAATATGCAAGTTAAGAGCAGCAGAGAATGTTTTGTTCAGTTTTTCTTGATCTCCAAGCCCCAGATCATACGTTAGGAAACGACTTGTTGAAGCACCCAATGCCCCGCCTAGGAATGTCATAATGGTTACCACTCCACCAACGACATTATAAACACCATAGTCGCTAGCTCCAAGGGTGGCCAGTATCACACGAGATGTGTATAGCGACACCACCATCACCAATATCATCCTAATATAAAGGAAGATGGTGTTCTTCGCTATCCTCTTGTTGACACTTTGTTCGGGCATGGCCTGTCTCTGTAGTTACTTGTTCAGCCTTTCTTCGATGGAATCCACAAACTCCCCGACATCCTCCCACGACATCATCTCTTTTGCGGAGAACTTGATGCCAAATACTCCTTCTATCTTCTCAATGAGTTGCACATGCGCAAGCGAGTCCCACTCCTCAATGTCTTCTGCAGTGGTATTCTCCTCCAGCACGATGTCTTCATTGTCCATCACGTCACGGAATATATCCGTAAGCTTTTCAAAAATTTCTTTTCTTTCCATATTTAAAAGTCCTATTATACGATTCCTATAATTTTCCAATACTTTGCAGGTATTACTGCTCTGAGAAACAACACTATAACTATTGTCAAGATGAAAACAATAATAAATGAAACAATCCAATTGTCATAATGAACGATTCTTGGCTCAAACATCAAGGAATAAACATGAGTAAGATAAATTCCATATGACATTGACCCTAACTTGACTAGCAGAGAATAACACTTATTACTTTTAGTCAGAGTATGCTCAACTTTGCTTGAGAACAATAGCAGAATAACACCCGCAGAATATATCCAAGAACTTATCTTCAGGCCCACGCCTTGATTACCTAACGACATGATGTATTTAGTTTCAAATATCTGTGAGATGAAACCAACTACAATCAAAATGACAGGTAGAAACAATGAGTAGTCTCTATTATTGTCTGAGAGAAAAACACCCATAAAGTAGAATATCACCCAATACACAAACGGCCCGACAGAGATAGTTGCTGGGAGGTTCATTATTCCAAACACATAAACTAGAAGGTATACAAAAACAATGTTAACTAACAGCAAAATACCCCCCCCCAGAACTGGCTTTTCAGCCATACGTTTTATAATCGGATGGAGCAAATACAACTGAATAATCAACGCGATAAAGTAGTAGGGACCAAAAGCCATACAACCTAACACCTTTAGAAAAGACATTAATACATCCTGTCCTTGATATAACCATAGCGCCAGTATCGGAAGCGACCATAGGATAGTGGGTATATATACTCTCGGCAATTGTTTTTTCAAAAAAGAGAAGTAACTTTTCTTGTCAGAAATATCCTTCTTAGCGATAAAAAAACCAGAAATAGCCAGAAAAAGAGGTACAGCAAAATTAATTGTTTCGCGGACTCCTATCTGAAAGATATTAATTCCGTTTTCAAATGGTCTTATAGTATAAGTATGAATACCAACCACCAAAAGTATCGCTATTCCTCGAAGAAAATCGAAATATGTTAATCTATTTATTGCCACTAGATTGAATTATAAAGCATTCTTTATTCTGATAACCTTCAACATCAAGTTCCCATTGGGCTGATTCTGTTCCTTCTAGCTTTATAAAGCCTAACTGTGGATAATGCTCCGCTACCATAGCGTTCTTTTGAGTAGGTAGATACTCTCCAATAATTTTCTTGTATCCTTTTGCCTTCGCAGTTTCAACCATAGTATTGAGTGTAAAGTTCTCCATACCACGTTTCAGCACACGGCAGCTCATAAACCAGGTATCCACAAAGAGGGTTTCTTTGTCAAGGGGCTTCATAATGACAACTGCTATCAAACCATTGTCACCAAACTTATCCTCCAATGTAAAGCTCAAATCTATCACTTCCGGATCACTAGCCAATGTCTCAATATCAGCATCAGTATATCGGACAGTACGCAAATTAAACTGGTTACTACGCTGGCTCAACTGTGCCACACGAGGAGTATTGAACTTTGTGAACCCACTCACTGTGGAAACCATATTGAGTGACTTCAGGAAATCAGCCTCATTTGTAAAGGTCTTACTGAGAGATACACGTTGTGCCTCTACTTGGTATTGCTTTGTGCGGTCTTTATCCAGATTGCTATATGAAGCCGTCTCAAATAGATTTAGCGAATAGAGATATTCAAGATAATCCTCAGGGTATTCTGGCAGTTCAGGCACAGTAATACCTGGGATATTCTCCCTTACCATATTACGCTCAAACGGATTGTCATCCAGGAATACCATGCTGTCAAATCCTATATTCAGAATCTGCTGGATAGTACGAATGTTATCTACCTTAGTTTCCCAGTTCGCTTGGAACACGGCAATATCATCCAATTTGAGCACCATATCAGGATGCTTTTCAAAGGGTTCCTTTGCCGTTTCTTCGTTATTCTTGGAAGCCACACAGATGATGATACCACGCTGTTTCAGTTTCTTTATCCACATCTGGAATTCGGTAAACATCTTGCCTATGCCAAGGCCATGTCCCAGCTGAATACCTTCCAAACCATCATCACCAATTACACCACCCCACAACGTGTTATCAAGGTCAAGAATCAAACATTTCTTGAACTGACCTTTGATGGCGCAAACAATATCCATAACACGACTGGCAACGTATGGCAATATATCCATACGAAATACCATTTCTGTATTAGCGTAAGTGTTTGGTGCAAACATTTTATCGCGTCCAAATTTATTCTGAAGCTCTGCAATATCGCAGATAAACAGGTTCTGATACTTCTCAGAGAGTCGCATCAGCTCATAATTCAGTTTGCGGACTTGATAGGTAAAAGACGATTCAACCTTGTTAGCATAACTGCCAAAAACCGTATCATCTATTTCAGGATTATTGAAGTAGATTATCTTCTTCCCTTGTAATACAGGATTATCACAAATGGATGCCAAAAAAGCAAGACGGTCATCAGCAAGAGTTAGTTGTTTCTCAGTAGATAACAGGCTATATTGCTCACCCAGTTTATGGGTGCTTTGAAAAACAACAATGAAGTCTGCATCAAACTGATGTAAGTCGCTGGCAGATATCAGTAGCTGCTGCTCTACCTGATTGTATTCTGCCTCAAATAAGTTTATATTGTAGCCACGAAGTGCCCCTGTGCCACGAATGGCCGTAGCAAGAAGTTGTGTGGCTGTATCACCCACTAAGGCGAGCTTGATTTTTGGGAGTCCAGAAAGGTCCCCCCTCAAACTTCTTTTTAATTCTTGTAGTGTATTCATGTGAGTTACTGTTTCCAGAATATTTCTTCATCTATCACTTCCGCAGGTCGGCCTGTTGCAAGAGTAAAGTTAGGCAACTTACCTTGGACCATTGATCCGGCGCCCACTATTACGCCAACACCAATCTTTGCGCCTGGCATCACTATACTCTGCTCAGTAATCCATGAGTGTTGTCCTATAATTACAGGCCGCTTGTTTTTATAGACCTTTCGAGACATAAAGTGTTCTCCGCTATTATCACGCACTGTCACATTGCGACCAAAGCAGACTCCATCTTCAATCTTGATATGATCCCCACAAATGATAGTTGCATTAATGTTGAATGCAATACCCTTACCGAGTTCCAGGTGAGAATTTGGGAATACTTCTATGTCAGCTCCATAGCTGATAGTTCCGCCATAAATATCAAGAACAGCACCAGAATCAACCAATAACCGAGATTCCAGATGAGAACCCTTTACACGCTTTATACCAAAGGATAGGGCACCATTTACGTTGATTGTACCAGTCTTTGCAATATCTATAACACTGTGTTTATATAGTAATAGATAATCCCCCTCTAAAATCTTGGCTTTTACATGTTTACAGAAACAATTATAGTAGATATTTTGACACCAAGTTCGTAAACTCCAGCCAGAGGCACGTTTAACTCCAATGATAAACTTTGCCAAGTTCCTGAGTTTGGGCTGTTCTCTCTCTGCGGGCAGTTTTACGTATTTCTTGGCGAATTCCCCAAATGGTAATTGCGTAAGGTCTTCGTACAACTTTTCTCGTTCAAACGTAGGTTTCGAAAGTGAACTGATAAGTGCTTTGTTGCTAACAACAACGTCTTCGAAGCGAATTTCTTTCTCACGGAACTTGCTTCTTACACTGTCGTAGAATTCCATACCCTTCTGAGAATTGACCATAATTACGGAGGTACCGAGGTCGTGATCATAATCTTTACCCACATATCGTTCTGCTCCCCAGAAATCACCAATGGTTATATCCGCTATACGGGGCGTTCCTTTAAACTTGCATTCATAGCATGAGGGGCGAGCGAATGCATGAGTAGAAATAAAGCCTTGGGTGAAATAGTTCGTGTCTTTTTTATCATACTCAACATCCCCATTCTCAAACACCATTTTAGTTGTCAACTGTCGCCAGCCTAGTTCCTTGTTTTTTGCTTTATAGTATACAAGCTTACTACCGTGCTGTTCTTCCTTCCAATGCAAATAAGCAGGAAGTATGCGTGGTGAATTGATACCAAGACAAATCATGTCAACAATGATAAGATTGTCATAGTCCTTGCGAAGGAAGGAGCGAAGAGCAGCCATTTGGCAAGGTAATCCACATACAAGGACTTTATTGCCCTCTCTTAATATATCTCTTACTGTTGCATAAAACCCTTCAGAATTACTCTGAACGTATTTAGTATTGCGAAGCGCTTCTAAATCTTTCTTTTCATTGGAAATGAATTGTCGAACTGAATAATCTTCATTAAACACTGCTCCACCTACATAACCTCCATCCTTATATACCTTCTCTGCAAAACCAGCAAAGGCACTTCCTGAAGTACTATTGAAAAGTGATTCTAAATTCTTGTTTTGCGCAGCAAAGCACTTTGGTTTATCAAAGTCATTCTTCTTGAGACTATCAGCTTGAATAATTGGACATACCTTTTCGCATAAGCCACAATCTACACATTTGCCCTTATCTACTTCAGGATACCAGAAACCTTCATTGTCGGTTTTAAAAGATATGGCTTGTTTACCACAAATATCTCCACAGGCATTACAACCACAGCAATCTACTTTATTCAATATCTTTATCATGAGTAAAGGTCGTTTATCTTCTTCACTATTCTAATCCTTGTATAATTTTAGAGAACCCTTTAGACCAAGTCTCCCAATTTAGTTTTTCTTTATATAGTTTTAGAGCACCTTGTCCAAGCGTCATAAGTTTGCCTGTCTCAATATCATTTACTATTTGGTCTACAAAAGCATGAAAAGAAGAACCTTCAGGAAACGCATAGCCATTCAATCCATTAATTACATAATTGCCTGCGCCTCCAGTCAAGTATGTATAACATGGTAGGCCTGCCGCAGCGGCCTCTGAATATACTATTGCACTACATTCTGCTTTAGTTGGTAAAAGAAATAAATGTGATCTTTGAAATAGCTTTATATACTCAAAATACTCTTTCTCAATATTTTTATTAAGATAGCCATAATAATCAATATAGGGCTTCCCTTTGCAATTCTGAGGTTCTGTACGAGGGCCAACCACAACAAGACGAATATCATAGCCTTTGCTCCTAAGTGTCTCAACTATGCTAACCGCCATATCGCCACCTTTTCTGTTCCAGTCAATACCTGAAAAAAGAATTTGAAGTTGCCCCCCCTTATAAGGTTGACTTTGCCTTATGTCTTTCGTGTCAATATTGGGTCCAAACTCCAAAACGTAACAATTATTTTTTTTACATTGGTATTCATTTATTAAGCTATTAACAGCCCATTGAGAGGAACGAATATTTATTAACGCATTCTTTACAGCGGCAACATCTAAATAGAGAGCCATTCTCTTGGATGATTTATTGATATTGTACCAATAATAATCCATCATAAGATAAGCGGTTGCATCCGAAAGAAAAATCACTTTTATTTTTTTAGAAAGAAATAGTGCTATATGAGCATAACCAGGGAAGAAGAGATAGTCACATTTTTCAAGTACTGGGTTAGCATTAACTTCCTTTGCCCAAGATTTTGCAATTGGACGAAAATAAGACTCACTCATCCATTTATTTCTCCTACCGATTGTTCTATTCCAAATGTTGAGTATACGTGTGCATAATCTACCTTTTATATTATTACCATAAGGAATCCATCGGACATCAAACCCAGCATACTCTATTGCCTCTCTGAGTTTGTACACCGTACCACTCCATGCCACTCTGTCATGGAATGGATCAAAAATAGACAAAAACCCTATGACTTTCTTATCCATCGTAAAATAACTGACAGACCATCAAAATCATCTAGCTTCCATCGTTAGCTATTTCTTCCAGATCATCTTATTCACAATACCCACATAACTCTGAATGAGCTTAATCACCTTGGTGGAGACATTCTCATCAGTGTATGCAGGAACGGGGCAGGCATCATCGCCATTGGCGTGCATACTTACTGCCAAATCAACAGCCTGGAGTACCTGTTCAGAGGTGATAGAGCCAATGGTGAATACACCCTTGTCCATAGCCTCAGGACGCTCAGTCGAAGTACGGATACTTACTGCCGGGAAGCCAAAGAATGCTCCTTCCTCTGGAACAGTTCCACTATCGCTTACTACACAGAAAGCATTCTGCTGAAGCTTATTGTAGTCAAAGAATCCCAGAGGTTTGTGCTGAATAACCTTCTCATTGAACTTGAATCCTCGCTTCTCAATCATCTTCTGACTACGTGGATGACAACTATAAAGTACTGGCATATTGTAGGTCTCTGCCATCGTATTCACTGCATTCATCAATGAGAAGAAGTTGGCTTCAATGTCAATATTCTCCTCACGGTGGGCAGAAAGCAGAATGTATTTCTGCGGTTCAAGGTTCAATTCGTTCAAGACGTTCGAGGCCTCAATCTGAGGAAGAACCTCTTTAAGTACCTCTGCCATAGGAGAACCCACAACGTATGTATATTCCGGCTTAACACCAGTATCAAGGATATAACGACGGGCATGTTCGCTATAGCACAGGTTAATGTCACTGGTTACGTCCACAACTCTGCGGATTACCTCTTCAGGAAGGTTCTCATCCTTGCAACGGTTACCAGCTTCCATGTGGAAGATAGGAATCTTCAAGCGTTTTGCAGAAATAACGCAAAGGCAAGAGTTGGTATCACCAAGAACTATCACTGCATCAGGCTTCACCT
>JAEEGH010002066.1_pt1 | contig 55338 bp, 53 predicted proteins | sample 9134181 | NCBI WGS metagenome assembly JAEEGH01 (sample SAMN16246544, study PRJNA631951) | gut metagenome | biome: gut microbiome; feature: rumen; material: DP-attached | host: Bos | place: Iran: Karaj | collected 2018-10 | reverse complement strand
GCAATTCAAGTTCTACTGATGGATCGTTTACCGTGTAAGGTAAATCATTTGCGAACGCATTACAGAAGGTTGCAACGGCTGAATTATAATTCGGTCTGCACCATTTTCCAAACAGATTCGGGAAACGGTACACCAAAACCTTTGCTCCTGTTTCTTTGCTATAGTCAAAGAACAGCTCTTCGCCAGCCTTCTTGCTTCGGCCATACTCGCTATTGCCAAAACGGCCCGTGAGACTAGCCTGTTGGCTGCTGCTGAGCATCACCGGGCAAGTATTCTTATGCTTCTTCAGCGTGTCCAGCAATGTACTGGCAAAGCCAAAGTTGCCTTGCATAAACTCTTTCTGGTTCTGCGGACGGTTCACGCCAGCCAGATTGAATACAAAGTCTGCTTCAGCACACCACTGATCCAACTCCTCCGGTGTTGAATCCAAGTCATACTCAAAGACCGCTTCCACAGTCACGTCACCATAGCAACGTGCCTTGCCGTCCTTGATATTATTCAATTGAGCGCAGAGGTTCTTACCTACGAATCCCTTGGCGCCAGTAACAAGTATTTTCATTAAAATTTCCTCCAAACCATCTTATTGACCACACCCACGTAACTTTGGATGATGCGGACTACCTTGGTGCTTACGTTCTCGTCCACGTAATCAGGCACGGGGATGCCGGGCAGGCCGTCCTTAATCAGACTTACAGCCACATCAACGCTCTGAAGCAGGCCCTTGGTGTCAATGCCGCTCAACACGAAACAGCCCTTATCCAAGGCCTCGGGGCGCTCTGTGGAAGTGCGAATGCACACGGCCGGGAACGGATGGCCAACAGAAGTGAAGAAGCTACTCTCTTCAGGCAGTGTGCCACTATCAGATACCACACAGAAAGCATTCATCTGCAGGCAGTTGTAGTCATGGAAGCCCAGAGGCTCGTGCTGGATGACGCGTTTGTCCAACTTGAAACCTGAATCTTGAATCCTTTTCCTACTCCTGGGGTGACAGGAGTATAATATGGGCATATCGTATTTCTCTGCCATCTTATTGATAGCGGTGAAGAGGCTCATGAAGTTCTTCTCCGTGTCGATGTTCTCCTCGCGGTGGGCAGAGAGCAGAATATACTTGCCCTTCTCCAAGCCCAGGCGCTTATGAATATCACTGGCCTCAATCTCCTTGAGGTTATTGTGCAGCACCTCTGCCATGGGCGAACCGGTGACATAAGTGCGCTCCTTGGGCAGGCCGGTGTCGGCCAGGTAGCGACGGGCATGCTCGCTGTAGGCCATGTTCACGTCGCTGATGATGTCCACGATGCGGCGGTTGGTCTCCTCGGGCAGACATTCGTCCTTGCAACGGTTGCCAGCCTCCATGTGGAAGATGGGGATGTGCAGGCGCTTGGCGCCGATGACGCTGAGACACGAGTTCGTATCGCCCAGCACCAGCACGGCGTCGGGCTTCACCTCCACCATCAGCTGGTAGCTCTTAGCGATGATGTTGCCCATCGTCTCACCCAGGTCATTGCCCACGGCCTCCATATAGATGTCGGGGTCTGCGAGTTTGAGGTCCTTGAAGAACACGCCGTTGAGGTTGTAGTCGTAGTTCTGTCCCGTATGCGCCAACAGACAGTCGAAGTATTCACGACACTTGTTAATTACTGCGGCCAGGCGGATGATCTCCGGACGCGTGCCTACGATGATGAGAAGCTTCAGCTTCCCGTTATTCTTAAAACCACTCATAATATTTCTTTTTATTAATTCCTAAAACATCTAAAATGACGAAAAACTCGAAAACTACATGAGATTTGAGTTTAGTATTCTTACTGGTTCCATATAAAGCTCATTGAAATTGCACAAGATTCCCAACTCATAGTTGGTAATCGAAAGATAATTGCGGACCTGAGCCTTGTGAACGTCTGTAAGTTCGCTCACAGCCTTCAGTTCGACTATTATCTTGTCATAGCACACAAAGTCTGCTATGTATTGTGCATCGAGCTTCTGATCCCTGTAAAACACATCAAATCTCTTCTCACGTTCAAAAGGAATAATTCGGTGTTTAAGTTCTATCGCGAGTGCTTCTTGATAGACCTTTTCGAGTAGGCCAACACCCAATCTTTTGTGAACCTCAAATATGGCTCCAACTATCTTTGCTGACTCCTCTTTATAAACAACCATTTTCGTTCCTTTCGTTATTTACGGGCAATTTCGGAATCTATACTTTCTCAAAGAAGGTATCCGGACGGTTGGGATCAAACACCTCGTTGCAGTACATCACAGTTACCAAGTCCTCGGTGTCGGAGAGGTTGATGATGTTGTGCGTATAACCGGGGAGCATGTGGACGGCCTGGATGTGGTCGCCATCCACCTCCCACTCCAGCACCTTACCGTCGGGGCCGTTGAGGTTACGCTGTTGAATCAAGCCGTGTCCTTTGACCACGATGAACTGCTCAAACTTCGTGTTGTGCCAATGCTGTCCCTTGGTGATGCCGGGCTTGGAGATGTTGATGCTCACCTGCCCTGCATTCAGCGTATGTACCAGCTCCGTGAAGCTGCCGCGGTCGTCCACGTTCATTTTCAGGTCGAAGGCCGTCTTCTCATACGGCAGATAGCTCAGATACGTGCTGTAGAGCTTCTTGGCGAACGAGCCTGCAGGTATCTCGGGAATCATCAGTGTCTTTGGCTGCTCTGCAAAACTCTTCAGCAGCTCCACAATCTCACCAAGGGTTGCCTTATGGGTAGTGGGCACATAGCAATAAGCCCCCAAGCCCCCTGAAGGGGAGTGTTCTGCCCCTTCCGCAATCTCCCCTTTAGGGGGACAGGGGGCCGGAATAACTTCCAACCCATTAAAGTCACACCGGTGCTCCTTTCCTTTCAGGCAGGCTATCATCTCGTCAACGAGGTCGTCAATGTAGAGCAACTCTAGCTCCACGCTGGGGTCATTCACTGTATAAGGCAAGTCATTGGCAAAGGCGTTGCAGAAGGTAGCCACTGCGCTGTTGTAATTAGGTCTGCACCACTTGCCGAACAGGTTCGGGAAACGGTACACCAGCACCTTCGCACCTGTCTCCTTGCTGTAGTCAAAGAACAGTTCCTCGCCAGCCTTCTTGCTCTTGCCGTACTCCGAGGTTCCGAACCTTCCCGCCAGCGTTGCCTGAATGGAGCTCGAAAGCATCACAGGGCACTTGTTGCCATGCTTTTTCAACGTATCCAACAAGGTCGATGCAAACCCAAAGTTCCCAGCCATAAACTCCGACTGCTCCTTTGGCCTATTCACGCCAGCAAGGTTGAACACGAATCCTGCATCCTTGCAGAAGGTATCCAGCAAAGCAGGATCTGTGTCAATATCATATTCATAGACATCATCAATGGCAAGGTCAGGAAATCTCCTGTCCTTACCATCTTTGATATTCTTCAATGCGGCACAAAGGTTCTTTCCAACGAAACCTTTGGCGCCTGTAACAAGTATCTTCATAATTCTTCGAATTTCGCTGATTACGCTGATTTTTTTTGATTTCGCAGATATCTGCGGCATCTATCACATCTGTGCAATCTGCGAGTAAAACTTGTTTTACACAAGGTTGGGTATTCCGTTCAACTCATTCTGGATATACTCCAGCGAAGCAATCTTCTCTATCGTCTCCTGGAGGTTCAGGCGACGAGTATTGTCGCTGTTGAACTCCTCAATCAGAGCCCTCTTCGTGTCGCCCTCCTTGAAGTACTTGTCGTAGTTCAGGTCGCGGTTGTCGGCGGGAACAGCGTAGAAGTTGCCCATGTCAATGGCCTTGGCAGCCTCTTCCTTGGTGAGCAATGTCTCGTACATCTTCTCTCCGTGACGGATACCGATAACCTTGATTTCTGGTTCTGTTCCTTCTGGAGCTTGGTGCTTGAACAGGTCACGGACTGCTTCTGCCTGAGTCTGAATGGTGCAGGCAGGAGCCTTCTGCACAAGGATGTCGCCGTTCTTGCCGTTCTCGAAAGCAAAGAGCACGAGGTCCACGGCCTCCTCCAGTGACATGATGAAGCGCGTCATCTTGGGCTCGGTCAGCGTGATGGGGTTGCCCTTGCGGATCTGGTCAATCCAGAGAGGGATGACACTGCCGCGCGAACACATCACGTTGCCGTAACGGGTGCAGCAGATCTTCGTCTCGCCGGAGAGGCGGCTCTTAGCCACGGCAATCTTCTCCTCGATGGCCTTGGTGATGCCCATGGCGTTGATGGGATATGCGGCCTTGTCGGTGGAAAGGCAGATGACGCACTTCACGTGGGCGTCGATGGCGGCGTCGAGCACGTTGTCGGTACCAATGACGTTGGTCTTCACGGCCTCCATGGGGAAGAACTCACAGCTGGGCACCTGCTTCAGCGCTGCGGCGTGGAACACATAGTCCACGCCCTGCATGGCGTAGTGCAGCGTGGACTTGTTGCGCACGTCACCAATATAGAACTTAATCTTGTTGGCCACCTCCGGCATACGAGCTTGGAAGTCGTGGCGCATGTCGTCCTGCTTCTTCTCGTCGCGGGAGAAGATGCGGATCTCTCCGATGTCGGTGCGGAGGAAGCGGTTCAACACTGCGTTACCAAAACTGCCTGTACCTCCAGTGATAAGGAGGACTTTGTCTTTAAATACTGACATAATATAAAGTTGAAAGTTTAGAGGTTAAAGGTTAAAGACCTTTTCCCTCATCTGTTTGTTTTTGAATTCTATTTCTAAGTCCAGAGAGCATCTTTGCTATCTCTGTGAATTGCGGACGTAAAGCATCCAGTTGTTCTGTCTTGATATAATTGAGGTCACAAGCGGTTTGCAGTTCGCAAAAGACCTCGGTCATAGAACCAAAGGCTATTTCAATAAAACGTATCTTTTCTTTCAGCGACTGTCGTCCGCTACCTTCTGCAAGATTAGCAGTTATAGAGGTAGCAGCTCTACGTATCTGGTCACCTAAAGCGTAACGCTCTTCTTTTGGAAAAGTATTCTGCAAAAGGTAAACATCCTTCACCAGTTGCCTTGCCAATTGGTAAACCTTCAAGTTTTCGAAAGAGAACATCGTCTTTAACCTATAACCGTTAACCTTTAACCGTTAACCTTTACAGCTCTTTCCTCCATACCATCTTATTCACCACACCCACGTAGCTCTGGATGATGCGGACCACCTTGGTGCTTACGTTCTCGTCCACGTAGTCGGGCACGGGGATACCGGGCAGCCCATCCTTAATCAGGCTCACAGCCACGTCAACGCTCTGCAGCAGGCCCTTGGTGTCGATGCCGCTCAACACGAAACAACCCTTGTCCAAGGCCTCGGGACGCTCGGTGGAGGTGCGGATGCACACGGCGGGGAACGGATGACCCACGCTGGTGAAGAAGCTGCTCTCCTCGGGCAGCGTGCCGCTGTCACTCACCACGGCAAAGGCATTCATCTGAAGGCAGTTGTAGTCGTGGAAGCCCAAAGGCTCGTGCTGGATGACGCGCTTGTCCAACTGGAATCCAGAAGCCTCAAGCCTTTTCCTACTCCTGGGATGACAGGAGTACAAGATCGGCATGTCGTACTTCTCGGCCATCTTGTTGATGGCGGTGAAGAGACTCATGAAGTTCTTCTCCGTGTCGATGTTCTCCTCTCTGTGGGCAGAGAGCAAGATGTACTTACCCTTCTCCAGACCCAAGCGCTTGTGGATATCACTGGCCTCAATCTCCTTGAGGTTGTTGTGCAGTACCTCGGCCATAGGAGAACCAGTGACATAAGTGCGCTCCTTAGGCAGGCCGGTGTCGGCCAAGTAGCGGCGGGCGTGCTCGCTGTAGGCCATGTTCACATCGCTGATGATGTCCACGATGCGGCGGTTGGTCTCCTCAGGCAGACATTCGTCCTTGCAGCGGTTGCCGGCCTCCATGTGAAAGATGGGGATATGCAGGCGCTTGGCGCCAATCACGCTGAGACACGAGTTCGTATCGCCCAACGCCAGCACGGCATCGGGCTTCACCTCCACCATCAGCTGGTAGCTCTTGGCGATGATGTTACCCATCGTCTCACCCAGGTCGTTACCCACGGCCTCCATATAGATGTCGGGGTCGGCTAGCTTGAGGTCCTTGAAGAACACGCCGTTGAGGTTGTAGTCGTAATTCTGACCGGTATGCGCCAGCAGACAGTCGAAGTATTCACGACACTTGTTAATTACTGCTGCTAATCTGATTATCTCAGGACGTGTACCCACGATGATTAACAGCTTCAGTTTTCCATTATCTTTAAATTTTGCCATTGCTCTCTTTATTTAACGGGTTCAAAGAATGTGTCTGGTTTACTTGGATTGAATATCTCGTTACAGTACATCACCGTAACCAAATCCTCTGTGTCGGAGAGGTTGATGATGTTGTGCGTGTAGCCGGGGAGCATGTGGACGGCTTGGATGTGGTCGCCGTCTACCTCCCACTCCAGCACTTTGCCGTCGGGATTGTTCAGGTTACGCTGCTGAATCAGTCCGTGGCCTTTGACCACGATGAACTGCTCAAACTTCGTGTTGTGCCAGTGCTGGCCCTTGGTGATGCCGGGCTTGGAGATGTTGATGCTCACCTGCCCAGCATTCAGCGTATGTACCAACTCCGTGAAACTGCCGCGGTCGTCCACGTTCATCTTCAGATCGAAGGCCGTCTTCTCGTACGGCAGATAACTCAGGTAGGTGCTGTAGAGCTTCTTGGCAAACGAGCCAGCAGGAATCTCGGGGATCATCAGGGTCTTGGGCTGTTCAGCGAAGCTCTTCAGAAGCTCCACGATTTCGCCTAACGTCACCTTATGCGTAATGGGGCAATAACAATAGCGCCCGTCTTGAACTTCTTGAACACTTAAACCCTCGAACTCACAGCGGTGTTCACCACCGCTAAGTGTTGCAATCATTTCATCCACGAGGTCGTCGATGTAGAGTAACTCCAGCTCCACGCTGGGGTCATTTACGGTGTAGGGCAGGTCATTCGCGAAAGCGTTGCAGAAGGTGGCCACGGCGCTGTTGTAGTTGGGCCTGCACCACTTGCCGAAGAGATTAGGAAAGCGGTAGATGAGCATACGCGCTCCCGTCTCTTTGCCATACTCCAGGAAGAGATCTTCACCTGCCTTTTTGCTGCGGCCATACTCCGAGTTTCCGAAGCGTCCCGTCAATGATGCTTGCTGTGAAGAACTGAGCATCACCGGGCAGCGGTTGTCGTACTTCTTGAGGGTGTCGAGCAAGGTGGAAGCAAAGCCGAAGTTGCCTTGCATGAACTCCTCCTGGTTCTGCGGACGATTAACGCCGGCCAGGTTGAACACAAAGTCGCACTCCTTGCACCACAGGTCCAATTGCTCGGGCGTGGAGTCCAGGTCATATTCGAACACCTCTTCGATGGTCAAGTCGGGGAAGCGTCGGTCCTTCCCGTCCTTAATGTTCTTCAATGCGGCGCAAAGGTTCTTCCCAACGAAACCTTTGGCACCAGTAACTAAAATTTTCATTTATTTTAATGTCGTTAGTATCTTTTTGTTTTCTCATTGAATCATACTCCCCACAAAGGTAAGGATTTTATCTAAATCTCACACATAAAGACTAAGTAAATTCTTTCCTTATATATAGAAATCGGACAGATTATCCCTTAAACTCTCGAACTATATCCCACCAACTTATCATGCATCCACTGCGGGTACTTGCCGCAAGCGGTGTAGAGGATAGCTAATACTGTCCAGATGATCAGTTTTATGTCTCCGAAAAAGCTCGCGTGCTTCACATAGTACACATCAAGCTTCAGGCGGATGGGAAGCACCTTCTCGTTGTATTCGTCTTCATCCGGGAACTGGTCACCGTATATATAGTCCCACAGACTGGATTGACTCGTCAGACCGCAAGGCACTGTAGCAGCGATGGCGTTCTCGCCGCCGCGTGTGATATTCACCTGATCCACAGCCGCCGGACGCGGGCCGACAACAGACATCGTGCCGTTGAGGATGTTCAGCAACTGAGGCAGCTCGTCTATCTTAAGCCTACGCATTATCTTGCCCCACCAGAAGATACGGTCCTGGTCCGGGCGCAGTGACGCCTCGTTAGCACCCTTTGCTATACGCATGGAGCGAAATTTCCACATCTTGAACTCCTTGTTATCCTTGCCCACACGTTTGGCGAAGTAAAACAACGGCCCCGGGTCACTCAACTCTGTCATAATGATGGAGAACAGCCAAATAGGCGAAGTGCCCACAATTCCGAATAAGGCACAGATAAAATCAAAAAATCTTTTTACAATATTGTATATCATATTTTTGAATTTTGTGCTAAGATCTGTAGAACTGTAGAGCTGTAGTTTATATCTTTAATTCCTCGCGTACAATCTTAGCCCTTAGTTCTTAGCTCTACAGCCCTTTAATTTATTTATTACCATTAAGATTCCGCATCATTCCTTTCAGCATTCGGATTAGTTCTACAGCTCTAAGCTCTACAGTTCTAAGCTCTTCCTCCGTAATATAACCAAGGTCAGCAGAAATATCTAGCTGACACATCGTTTCCATTAAAGAGCCGTAGGCAATGTTTAAAAAGTTATGCTTTTCTTTATCAGAACTACGAGATAATCCCTCTACAATGTTTGAAGGTACTGATATAACAGCTCTTCTGAGTTGATCACAGAGAGCATATCGTTCTTCGGATGGAAATTTCTTCATTAATAGATACACCTCTTTCACCAATATTTTAGCAATCTGATACACCTTCAGATTTTTATAAAACAGCTTCGCTTCCATATCTCACAGCCCTTAGCTCTACAGTTCTTCGTTCTACAGCCCTTAGTTCTACAGCTCTTAGTTCTACAGCCCTTAGTTCTACAGTTCTTCGTTCTACAGCCCTTAGTTCTACAGTTCTTCGTTCTACAGCCCTTAATTCTACAGCCCTTAGTTCTACAGCTCTTAATCACACCTTCGGTTTCCTGTCAAAAACAAAGCCCCATATCGTCCGGCAGAGGACGTAGGGCATCGAGTGATTGGAAAACGCCTTGTATTTCCAGCTCTGGGCAAAGTAGTTCTTCACCAGCTGCATTCGTGTCCGCCAGCCGGCGTTCATACTGATCGAGCGATTGTCCAAGATATCATGCAGCAGACGCAGGTCATCACACTCCAACTCGTCTTCCCTTCTGACGCCGTCCAGGAGGTCTGCCAGCCTGTTCATCGACTCCGAGAAGCGCCAAAATCCACACGCCTTGGCTTCCCTCTCATACAGCTGCCAGTCCACATCGCTGCCACAGGCCTTCCTAAACACGGCCCAATCGCACAGCTGCTTCAGCGTCAGCGCCTCCTCGAAGAAGTGGGCCCATGCATGCTCCATCAGAAACAATGCATTGAAGTCTGCACCAGGGTATTCTTGGCAACCTTCCAACAGCTCCCGAAGCTTTCTTTCTAACCGCTTCATGGCTTTGTTACCCCTGACAGGCGTACAAAACTGATGGTTCTCCACATAGAGCCCCTTCCAAGTAAAAGAACTGTTTTTATAAAAATCCCTGTTTACCTCTACTCCTGCAGCCTCCATGATTTGATTTCCCTTCTCGTAGTCCGAAAGGAAACAGTCAAAGTCACAAGAATATCTCAACTCGGGTTTCCAATAGAGCCGCCCCACGGACATCCCTTTGAGCTCTATGCACTTGATGCCGTTTTCTTCCCACAATTGGCGAAGTTCATCCACCAGTTGTCGCTGACTCCTGTTCTGTTCCTCCTGCCACATCGTCTGCCCCAACCACTGCAGCAACACTATCCTTGGCGGACGCTGCTCTGCCGGTAGATTCTTGATGCCCTCCCCTACCAAGGCTACTACGCCATACTGTTCGGACAAGTCGCACACCTGCTGCCATGTCTCCGGGGCCGATGTGTCGTATTGGCTCAGATTAACAGGAGATCCATGGATGCCGCCGCAAAGCAGTTTAAGGAGTATGTTAATCGGTTCCGACATTTTAAGTTTAACCCAACGCACGTTTTTTCTTGTCCTTCTTTAGCTTTGCGAAACCCTGAAGTGTAAAAGCAAAAAATACCCAAGGGTCGTCCCAACTGAATATTTGGTCACAAGTCTCGGTGAACTTAAACCAAGAAGGCCTGCAAGACCATCGTTGCGAAGACTTTAGAAACCATAGTATATCAGTGTGCATGTAACGCATATACTTATGCTTTACGTCAAACTGAGGTTCGACCTCTTCTCCACAAAAATCCTGAAGTATCATTTTTGAGAAGTTGACACCAGCCTCAAAACAAATCTTCACACTACCGGTTATACGTGGATTAATCTCCATAATCTTGCACTTCCCGTCACGAGTGTCCTCGATTAAGTCAATATCTGCATATCCTCGCCAACCTATCTCTTTGAGAAGTCTGCGACAATCCTCCACGATGTCCGGCCGGTCAACAGTCTCGTTTAGCGTGCTGCTTCCTCCGTCTATTGGATACCACCTAACTTTAGCAAAGACGCATGCTCCCTTAAGTTCGCCCGTGCGGTCAATATACAACTCAGCTTTGTATTGGAGTCCATCCTGAGGTATATACTCCTGGATGAGCATTGGGCCATATTTCTGAGCGGCTTTTTCGTAATAATCCAAAAGCTCATCTTCTTTTTCTGCAACATGGAATCCAACGGCAGCACAACCCGTCCGCGGCTTCACCACCATCGGATATTGAATCTTTTCTTTATTGGCATTAAACTCTTCTATGCTCAAGAATGTCTTCGGGCATGGTACACCAATCTTCATGCAGGCCTCCATCGTTTTCTGTTTATCGCTCGCCTTTTCAAAGATTGGCCAATCATTACAAGCAATCGTCGTCAGACACTTTAATTCCTCCTTATGTTGCGCAAGCACAATGGCCACATCATCGTTCATCGGTATTACCAAATCATAATGGTATTTCTCCAGTTCCGCTTTTATCGCTTTAAAAGAGCCGTCCGGATCATGAGCATCACAATATGCCAAGAGTTTCCGATGGGGGAAACGTGAAGCATATCCAGGATCCAACTTGCTACCATTGTATGTTGTCACTTCACAACCCAGTTCACACAAACTTCTACTCATCGGTAACACTTGCCGAGCACGCCCCTCAATGAGCAGTACAGATATTTTTTTCATCACTTCTCTATCATTACGGTTTCTCCATGACCTGCTAATGCCATCGTGGTGAACACCACCCTGTCACAGGCATCACTTCCCAACGGGAATCGCATCACACCGTATTGCAGAATCAATGGCCACATATCTTTCTTCAACTGCCAATGGTCAACAATTTGACCATCAGTTTTTTCCTCCCCTTTGAGGGGGAGTTGGGAGGGGCTTTTATACTCCTTCAACCTCGCAAATCGGTCTTTCTCGTTCTCTCCACCTTCTACACCTGTTGAGAAGAACGCCCGGCCATCCTTGTACGAGGCGCAGCCATGACAAGGTCCTTCAAAGTCAGCAAGGATCTCCAACTGCTTCGTCTTTCTGTCCATCCTTACAAAATGAACCGTGTCTGGACAGCTGCCTGCGTCTGTGCCCCAAAGTAGCGCCTCCTTGGTGAAGCATACGCCTATGGCGCGCCAGTCCTGACTGCCCTGCCCTATCAGCTCCCAACTGTCGCCATTGTCCACGGAGCGATAGAGCCGATTCTCACATCCGCCTTCACCATAGTCGCCCGTTCCTAACCACAGGCAATGCTCATACTCATCCCACTTTACGAAATGAAGATGACGGATGTCTCCGGCCTTCCACGTCTTAACGATCTGGAACGACATACCATTATCAGTGGAGCGGTAGAGATGAATATCGTGATCGCGCTTGGGGTTCAGCAGGTATTCCGCGAAAAATATGGTCCCGTCAGGTGTGACACACACGCCCTGATGTGCAGGTTTGTTGCCCTGATAACCAGTGAAGGTATTGACTACCTTTCCTTCAGGATTCACGATGTATGTAATTCGTTTAGCCGTCACCAGGATGTTACCATTCTTCAGCGGCAGCAAATGGTGCAGACCCACGCGCAACAATTGTCGTGACAAGCGAAACGAACCTATAAGACAATCTTTCATTCCGCCAACGGTATATTTCCTTGTCACCCGTTTGCCTGTATAATCTATTGCATAGAAGGTCATACCCTTCGCCACCCAAATTTTATCAGGTGTCTGGTACAACGCACGACCGTTAAAAAGTTTTGTAAACACAATCACTACTTTTTATGCATCTTTGGTTCCACGTCCTTTAGGCTATCCTCAAACTTTACCACCTGATAGTTGAAGTCGTAAGTACTCAAAGACTGTTCATAATAAGAATCTGCGAACATCTTACATACCGGTTTTAAGAAGAAACTTCCCAACCACACCAAAGGATTGAAAATTGACGTTATCCACACATTTCTTCCTGAACGCTTTGCAAAATAGCGCACAACTTCTACTGTATCTGCATACTCTGCATTCTGCGGATGGAATGTACCGCTAAGCCCTCGCAGAACCACCTGCTTCACCATTTCCGCCAGGTTATCTACATGTATCATGCTCCGCTTATTGTGCCACGCAGGGAAGATTGGAGTCTTTGTTGCCAACCATGCCAATCGTGGCAAATTTCCTTTGTTTCCAAGACCGTAAATCATACATGGTCGCAACAGCACCACTTTAAATTCTGGAGACTCCAATTCTTTCAGTCCGTTTTCTGCTTGAAGTTTTGAATCTCCGTAAAAATCATTCGGCTGTGGCATCGTGTTCTTAGTTACCACATCACCTTTCAGCGATTTGCTGGCATGATACACTATCTTCGAACTCATGTATATGAACTGGCTCACACCGTGATCTTTTGCCCATATCGCGATTTCAATCGCAAGATCACGATTCACCTTATAATATAGCGGCGCCATCTCCGGCTTAGGATCAACATGTGCAATACCTGCCACATGAAACACTGCGTCATACTTCGTAAAATCCGCCTGTCTCCATGCCCCATTCATTGTGTCCACAGTATCAACCTGAAATTGACCGGGCTCCCTAAGCAACCATCGCTCCACATTTGTGCCCACAAAACTGTTGGCTCCTGTTATCAGAACTCTTTTCATCAGTTTTCTATATTTTCAATTATTTTGCACAAATTATCTATGCATTTCTCCTTTGTGAAGTATTTCTCAAAGTAATGTCTTCCATTAGTTCCCTTTCTCACCATTTCATCCTTGTTGGTCAAAACTTTGGAACGAATAATCGTCGCCAATGCCTTAAAGTCTCCTGCAGGAACAACATAGCCACAGTCTGCGTCATTTATTATTTCCGTTGCCCCACTTCCAATCATAGCAAGCACTGGCTTCCCGCCACTCATATAGCTTTGAAGACGAGCAGGAATGACAATATCCAAATGCTTCATAGGCGTTTCCTTTAAAGTCAACAACATGGCGTCAGCCTGCTGTGTATAGAAAGGCATTTCAGAAAACGGTTTGCGCCCGGTGAATGTTACATTCTTTAAATCCTTATCTTTAACAACCTCCCGCATATGCGCTTCTTCACTTCCCCCACCAACAAATATAAAATGGACAGGATCGTCTTTCATCTCTTCACACAGGGCGAGTACTCCTTGCACACCAATGCCACTATTCAGACTTCCTGCCATCATAATGTTATATGCATCACTACGGACATTAGGGAAGCCTGTGGGAATTTCCTCCAAACAACACTTCATATCCTCGGACCACTGAGGGTAATAGATAATCTTGTCGCTGTAATCTGCATTTCGATTAATCAAGGGAGCCATACCCTTTGAGGTTATCAGCAATTTCGTAGAATGGCGATACACCCAATCTGTGATTTTACCCAATAATGGTGACATAAGCTTACCAATACCACCACCCGCAGAAACCAACGCATCTGGCCATATATCCTGAATCCATGAATATACTGGCACATGCCTCAAATCACCTAATATACATGCTGGCACGATTTGTGTTATAGGGGAAGGCTCGTGGGTAATTATGGCGTCATACCTTTTCTTCCATACAAAATAAAACAACACCCAGAAGGTAGCATTGATCATGAACGTAACGTAATTCAACATTAATCCTATTGAACCCGGCAACAACTTTCTCGGTGTTTGAAGACACCTATAGAAAGTCACTCCGTTCTTATATTCTTTCCTTCTTGAAAACAAACCATAGCCCTTATAGTAATGGCCTTCTGGGTAATTGGGTATCCCGGTAAGCACATCAACCTTATGTCCACGATTAGCCAGTTCAAATGCAAGCTCGGAACTTTTAAAAGGTTCGGGATAAATATATTGTGTAACGATTAGAATCTTCATATAAATAACTAACACCTTATCACATCTTCGTATAAGTCAACGTATGCCTGAAAACAATCATCTTTATTAAAACACTTCACGGCACGCTCCCTACAGGCTGCCGTATAGAACTCCTTTTTCTTTAAACATATTTCCTGAACCGCAGAAACCAACCCGTCTATATCACCCGCCTCAACCATCTTTCCTGTTTCGTCATTTATTAGTTCTGGGGAAGCTGTTCTATTATAAACTATCCCAGGCGTTCCGCAAGCCAAACCCTCTACCGTTGTCATGCCAAATGTTTCTTGATAGGAAAGATTCAGAACAACATCAGCCATTGAATAGTAATTTGCCAATTCTTCTTGATCTTGAGTACGTTCTATACCCACAATCCCATCGGGTAATTTCTCTATCTGTTTATGTGTTAAACCAACCATTACTATCGTATATTCGTCAGAAAGGCGTTCTCTTAAGAGCATATAGTCATCAAATCCCTTCATTTCACTCCAAGGAGAAGCCACTCCCAACAATACATATTTAGATTTTATCCCAAAGGCTTGTTTTGTTGCCATATCACGAGGGTGAAAAAGATCAACATCAACCCCATTATGTATCACCTTAATAGGATACTCCCCAAGGAATGAATCTTCTAGTTTTGATGCGACCCAATTTGAGACTGGCACTAAAGTTACATCATTAATCCCAGTGAAAAGATTTTTCTTTAATTGATAATTCCTTTCTGATTTATCTATTATTGAGAATGGATATTCTGTATGAAACTTACAATGATGGCATCCTGTTTTCCATTTTTCACATCCATTGAAATCAAAATGAACACAATGTCCAGTTATTGGCCAGAAATCATGAAAAGTCCAAACAATTGGTTTGTTCGCTTCTTTTAGATACCGAAACAACACATCGTAATTGATATAATAGCCATGAATATTATGTAGGTGAATAACATCGGGGTTAAACGTCTTTATTTTTTCAACCACACCCACTGTATAATGTCTGCCACCTAGACCTTGGCCATCAAACAAGTAACTCCTTATTGCATGACAGCGTTCTTGTATGAGACTAGTAACCTCCAAAGTAGACAGTTTAGATGTGTTATAATGACGGCATCCATGAACACCTTCTACTTGCCACCCATTAGCTTGTGCAAGCAGGCCTGTTTGCTCAACGATTCTTCCAGGAGCCCCACAATTAAATGCAGCACTCACCACTAATAGTTTCTTAGGCATTTTTCGTAAACTGTCAATTTTGACTTACAGGCTTAAAAACCAATATTTTAGGTAGTTTTTGCCACCTGGTGCATCTTAATTAGATTAAACTTTATTATTATCTTTTAGCGGTGAGCGTTTAAGGGTTAGCGGATTCTTCCAAACAGCGTTGGAAAGAGACGCGCAGACCGGATAACTGCTTCCCTATTAAGTTGATTTTTTGTTATTAACTCTGTGTCACTAATAAATCCCAAATCGTGGGCAATGTCTAACTGACAAAATGTCTCGGTCAGTGAGCCATATGCAATTTCAAGAAAGTGTATCATTGATATCAGCTGGTCTTTTCCATAGAGGCGTAATTCTCATACAATAAGAATACGTTATTTAGCCATGAACCATTAATCGTGACACATAAACCATTTGTTAGGGTATCATTTTCCCACTTCATGCACAAGACGTCAAATTTGACAGTTTACGCATTTTTCTCATTAAGGCCAAGGATATCTCCACGTTCAAACATATCCAGAAGACCGCCAATAGTAAGGTTTATTATCTTAACGCCCTTCCGTTTACATTTGTTTGCAAATAAATTTAACTCGTGCAAGTGACGAGAATGCATATAAAGAGCACGGGCATACTGCTCAGATGTCATTCCACTCCATTCCTCATCGTTTCCATAGAAATGACTGTCTGAGCTTTTAATCATCTCGTATGCAATTCCTGTTGCCTCGAATCCCGTAAAGTAAATTCTTTTATACTTTTGCTCTATACCAAAGGAGAAACATGCTGCCGACACTCCGATATTTAAATATGGAGATTCTTTTGTTAACCATATAATATTCTCATTATCTCTATAATTTTCGAAACAAAGTGCACTCTTCCATGCAAGTGGCAAAAGGATTTTTGTCTTCGGAGATAACTTCCATACTTCATCCAACCACGATACTGGCCAACCTCCATTGATCATTTTAGTATCAACAAAAACATGGTACTTGGGTTGCATTTGTTTGTAAAGAGGATGCATAAAGCCTCTATTTACAAACATCACATCCATATCCTTCATCACTAAAAGATTCTGTACTTTAACCGATGGTCCATTAAATACAACAAATAAATCATCAGAAGTCTTAACATCTTCTTTTTTAAATGCGCACCAACTCTTGATATAAGATGGTTTTAATCGTTGAGACAAGTGTCGGAAATAAAATGCCATCTTCAAAATGACATCCTCTTTAATGAACATTAAACTCCAAAAATCCATATTTTTATCTTTTTACTCGTCCACTACTATCTCCGCCCATCAAGTTTTCAACCTCTTGAACGGAAACCCAGTTATAATCTCCTTTTAATGTATGTTTCAGACAACTTGCAGCCGTGGCAAACTCCAAAGCCTGCTTATCATCATGATAGTGGAGGAGGCCAAAGATGAGACCACCCATGAAAGAATCGCCTCCTCCTACCCTGTCTACGATATCCGTAATATCATAGCGACGTGATTCCATCAATTCTTTGCCATTATACAGGACTCCACCCCAGGTGTTATGGTTCGCGTTGATGGCTCCACGGAGTGTAACCACCATCTTCTTACAACGAGGGAAGCGTTCCATCATCTGCTGACAAACGCTTAGAAAACTGCTCTGGTTAACCTTACCATTGGTCTTGGCTGCATCAAAATCCTTGGGTTTGATGCCAAAGACCTTCTCACAGTCTTCTTCATTACCAAGAATAATATCGGAACCATCCACCATCTCTGGCATCACCTCTGCAGCCATCTTACCATATTTCCAAAGATTACCACGGTAGTTGATGTCACAACTAACGATTACTCCCAATTCATTAGCGACCTTGATGGCTTTCAGACATTCAGCTGCCGCATTGGCAGAAAGAGCAGGTGTGATGCCCGTCCAATGAAACCAGGAGGCATCTTTCAAAATCTCTTTCCAGTCAATTGAGCCAGGAACAACAGTTGCAATGGAGCTATCCTCACGATCATAGTAAACCTTTGATGGGCGGGCATTGCTACCAGTTTCAAGAAAGAGAATACCCATACGTTTACCGGTTCTCTGGATATGGTCAACACCAACTTTATGCCCCCGCAAATCCATAATGCAACGTTCTGCAATAGGATTATCTGGCAAACAGGTAATATAATCGGTTTCCAGGCCATAGTTGGACAATGATACGGCCACATTAGCCTCTGCACCGGCATAGCTAACATCAAACTGATTGGCTTGAATCAGTTTCAAATAGTCTGGTGCACCTAAGCGCACCATTATTTCTCCGAAAGTAACGACTTTTGCCATCTATTTGTTGCCATAAAGATTCTTATACATGATTTCTGCAATCACAAAGTCATCTGGCCAGTCAATGTCAAACGAATGAAGTTCATCCATCACATGAAGCAGAATCTTTTTACCCAATCGATTCTTCTGCTCAACATACACTTCACGTTTAGCCAAGAACATCGTATGATTGATAGGATAAAGCGGTTCCAAGTCCTGGGTACGAGGCCAAGGAATATTCGTAGTGTTATTAACCAACTTTCCGTCTTTATTCAGGAGGAAGTTCTTCAACTCAGTAACGCCCACCAATGAATCATAGCCATTCTTCAAGTTATCTAGATACAACTGAATTCCTGCATCATATTGATCAGGGCCTGCGAGAGGAGTAGTCACGTGTCCCCAGAGAATGTTTTCTGCATCTGTGATAGTAGGTACATAGCAAATCAGGTCCTGAAGGTTTGTACTGCTCAAGCACAACTCTTCAGGTCGTGGAATAATTCTCACTCTGCTGTCTCTGGCAGCATACTTCTCAGCAATAGCCATACAAGTTTCATCATTGGTGGATAGAATAATCTCATCAAGCAATTTGGTTTCTACCAACTGCTTGATCTTATTCTCCATCAAACCACCTTCAATGCCTGCAAAGGGTTTGGTATTCTTATTTTTTACACGCTCACTACCCTTGCGTGTAGGCAGGAAGAATGCTATTCTTTCTTTCATCGATTATATAAACTGATAAATGGATTCAACTTCAAGTTCAGGGTACAAAGAAGGAGTCAATGACGTCATCTTCTTACCCGTATATTTCTCATAGTCCTGCAAGAGTGCCATATTCTCATTGCTCAAAGCGACTTCCTTCTCAGACAACACACTACCAGGATAACCATCGTAACCTACAATGTAGATATTACCATTACAGATATTCAAAGCCGTCTGAATGGCTAAGGTAGTACAAGAGTCCTGATACTCTGTTGTAAATTCTATCTTAGGCAATTCATAGGTTGCATTCTGTGCATATTCAGGCACATCAGTACCCAACTTTCTTGGATAAGGCGGTAAAACACAAGTGGCCTTGAACTGCTCTGCACTCACATTTGCTTTCAATCGCTTTGCCTCACGTCCTAACAGACAATAGTACTGCGGTACATCAACATCAAGGAACTTTCCTGCATGACGAGCTGTTGCAAAGACCAATGCAATGTTCTTTGTGCGTTTGACAAAATCAATAATACCATCCAAATGTTCTAAAGGCGACTGACCACCACCAATGATAATCACGTTCTCGTAGTTCGCCTCTTCCAAAATAGGATACTTGGCATTATCCTCTACTTTATCTTTGCGGTTCTGCAAACCACGAACAATACTATCGAATGAATAAACACGATTAGTCACCAGTTCCATCACCTCCTTCTGGGGAATAGAGTTTGCACCTGAAATCATATAAGGAAGCTGAGTTCCCCAACGATACTTCTCATACAAAGGCGTAAATGCTGTAATGACATCCCCAAGCACATTAAAATCCACTTCAAGTCCTTGTTGTGCGTTCAAGTAGGTAAGCAACAGTTCTGTTTTAAGATTACCAGCACCACGTCCCATACCAAGTACGGTACAATCCACATATTCCAGACCAAGGTCAATGGCTGTCAGTGTATTGATAAGACCTAACTGAAGGTTGTTATGACCATGGAAGCCAACTGGAACAGTTGTATTGGTTCTCACCTCTTTTACAATAGTGGTCAATTCCTTTGGTGTCATACCGCCAAAACTATCCACCATACAGAAAAGGTCTGCAACTCCATTTATCTGGTTCAACTTCTTCAGGAAGTCGGGATAATCCGTCAACCAACGGCTCATGTACATACAATTGAAGCCAACCTCAAATCCCAAAGCCTTCACAGCTTTTGCCAATACAACCGCTCTATCATAGTTTTTTGGATCGATGGCAATGCGAATCATATCCACAATACCCACCAAAGGTTTGACAAGAGTATCAAGGTCTTCTGGCTTAGTGCTTTTTTCATTGAGCATCACATCAAGCTTTTTCGTGCAGGTTGCACGAATATGCTTGAGTACGTTTAATGGACAATAACCATATTTGCCCAGATACTCTTTGGAAGGGTTGTTACGATACCCTAACTCCAGATAATCTATCGGGAGGGCATTCATTGCCTTTATATACGCATCAACAGTCTCATTGTCGAAGTCCCAATCCGTATAGTATCCACCATCACGTAGTGTCGCATCAAAAATTTTAAAACTTCTCATAATGCCTGTTTATAAAATTGCTCTTAAATATGCCGAATTTCTTATACTATTCTCCTGAATATACCGAATAACACTTTCGTTAATAAACTCGGATATGGAATACCGGCATCTTCGCGTTCACGATGTCCTTTTTCTGTATTTCTATCACCCAAGGATTCACCATATTTTAGAAAAACCACAGATGCACCTTTGTGTTTTATAAAGCGAGCCATTTTGTTGTTTGCCATTCTATAAAACAAATCCATATCCCCCGTTATTTTGTACTTGGTATTTAGTCCACCAATCGATTCGTAGAAGGCCTTCGTATACATAGATGCTGGTTGGATAAATGGCAATGTTCCCTTCCTTATAAAATACTTACCCAAAACTGATGCACGACTTATTTCTTTTCTATTCTCCTTTTCATAATGAATATAAGAGTCAGAATAAATCAAATCTGCCCCCGTTTCTGATAATTTGATAGCCATTTTAGCATATTCTTTAGCGACAATGGAGTCATCACAATTTACCCATGTAATGATATTACCCTTTGCCATCTCAAAGCCTTGCTTTATTGCACCATACATACCATTTCTCTCAGCCTGTTGGACAACAACAAGATTTGAATACTCCATCAATACTTCTAAGGTACCATCGGTTGACCCACCATCAACAATGATGTGCTCATAAGGTATTGTAAGCTGGGCTATACTCTCTATATTTTTTCGGATAAAACGTTCACCATTCAATACTGGTGTAATAACAGATAATAACATTTTTTAATATTTAACTTTAAATTTTGATGTAAAATAGAAAAGCATAATGAAGAATTGTACTCCAAATATTGTATAATGTCCACCTCTGCACAAAGCATAGGCAATATAGAACAAGCATGCTATATTTAAAAGATCTTTCTTATTATAACCTCGCATCAAGAAAAACAAGAAAAGCCCTATTCCTACAATACCAAATTCGGAGAATATTCTGGTCGCTAAAGAAAAGGCATCTTCTTTATTTAGGATTGAATACTGCCAATTAGAATGATAAAACTTATCATGACTATAACCATGGCTTCCTATACCAGCTCCAGTAATTCGGTTATCTGCCATAGTTGCTATCTTAATGTTTTTCAGAAGCGCATAAGTACTTAAGTTTGCAGACTCCAGCGTTGCAAAATCTGCCCCCCAATACTCTATGGTTTCGTTACGCTTGGTGTTATCTTGATCATATTCTGAAAATTCAAAATTACTAGAAACCACATAGAAGCCTAATATGGCGCAAGAATATAGTAGAATCCTTTGAGCACTATGCTTCATCACTATCACATAATATAACATAAAAAGTAAAAGCATCATCTGATAAACAGGCGAGAAAGTCAACAGGCCAGCAACTATCAGAATGATGCTTTTATAATTTTCTACGCCTTTCTTCATACTATTATAAACAATTGCAGGTAAAATATACATCGCCAAATATGAAGACTCACCCATCCATGCTCTGGCTCTCATCAAATCTCCTATGACAACTGCTCTTCCAGATACCGAAAACAAGAATGGAATTCCCAAAAATCTACCAAGAACATACTGAATCACACCTGCGATTGCCAACCAAAATGCGACATTAACATAAATACTAAAAACAGCATTGTATCTTCCTTTAAAATGCACCATCATCGAGTAATAAATAGCGAGATAATATCCCAACTGAAGAATTTGCTCCACAAAATGATTTATTGGAAATCCTGTAATAACATACCCTAAAAAGGATACTAGTAATATATATACAAGGACTCCACTGACTTTGGAAAGAGACTTAAATATATTACCGATTTTTCCCATTGCAAACACCCATAGGAGTAGACCAAATGGTTCTACCATTCGGCCAAGCGTTTGACAAATAAAAACCGCATATAAGAGAAACTGTTCTTTACCATTCAACAATTCTCTATCATTACCTTTTATTTTAATTCCTTTAATACTTTGCATGGATTACCTCCGGCTATTACATCTGATGGAATATCTTTTACCACTACACTGCCCGCTGCTATGATACTTCGAGCACCTATGTGTACCCCTTTAAGAATAATGCAACGCGTACCTATCCAAACATCATCTCCTATTTCTATCGGTTCTGTTGGTATCGTTTTTTGATAATTGGTCCACCCAACTTCTTGTAAATAATCACTACGCCTTTGCTGAAAGCCATGTGGATGTGCATCATTATCCAACAACAGGCAATCACCACCAATATTTACATTATTACCTATCGTAATTCTTTCTTTAGCCCAAATACAAGCAGAACTGATAGCAACATTATCACCAATTTCAATACGAGAATCATTTGACATTGTCAAAATGGAACCTCTAAGATTTCTACAAATAGGATTTATATTGTCTCCAGACGAAAACTTAAAGTTATTGCCTATAACAATTTCGCCCCCCCCACTGACATATATTCTATTACAAACATTTAAACATTTCCCGTACTTAATTCCCAGAAAACTAAATATCATGCGATTCATGTGTTTCCAAAATCGCATTTTACAAATCGAGAACACACGAAATAATTTGCTACTTACAATATTCATAAATATTATTGGATTATTGTTTATAAGCCTGTTCTGCGGAAAAATCTTTCAGAGCAAAAAACAAGTTATAACCTGCCATTACACCAATATTTTCCCCATTAAGCAAGAATGGCACCGTTGGCGCTTTGCCCTTATTGAAATTAATCGGGTAGCCAGGAAGCTATGGACATGATATAACGTAAACATCAACGCAATTCTCTATTAAGCCGCGAACTATCTCACGCTGATATATATTCGCAGGCAAGGCTAACTCGCCTCTTTTTACATCCTTAAGAAAGATGTCATCATAATTGTCAGAATAACATCCTCCAAGAAAAATTATTTTCATATCGTAATTTTTACCTACATTATATCTTAATCATTACCCGCCCTTGGATCCTCCTCCGTAGATAAAGCAGAAGATGCCCGAATATACTTTCTTTCAACCATTTAACACGACTATGACTGGCCGGATGACTATGAATCATTTCTTTTATACCATAATTGATTGCTAAATATTTTTTTTTATCCATTATCTTCAAAAGGTAAGGACGATATAATCTTTCACACACTGTTTTATCAACAGTATTTGCCAAACCCACATCTACGACATGATCATTAATGTAAACTATAGACTGATAATGATAAAAAAATATTTTAGACTGAAGATTTGCCGGCCTATAAAGAGACTCACTCCTCATCTCCAATACTTTATATGAACAGACATTCCATGGCGCTATGCCTGCTCCTAAATTTTCACAAACATGCACACAATTAAAAATCTCCACCAATTCGTCCAAATACTTTTGATCACCATAGTGAATTCCATCATCTAGACGTGCAACACTTTCCAAGCATCTGTTTCTCCAATACTCCAGTACTTCCAAGCTATCAGCAGTATTTAAAAATGTATTGAATTCTACGCAATACGTTCCTACTGTTTTAGCGAGGTCCTTTTTGTCTTCCGGGAATCTGTGAGGCACAACCATCACACTCTTCTTGGCCTTCAGCATCTCATCTATCAACACTTGAGGGTCATTATAGAAGTACATATCTGCATCTATGTATGTACAAGAATCTTCTCCATAGTGCTTCAATACATACCTAATGAACGAAGAGGAACAGGTCCAACAATACTCACCCATTGAGCGATTACCCTTGGCTGCCAACAATGCCTCATCGCCGGCCTCAAAGTCCGACAAACGTACTGGGATGTGATGCTCTTGCTTTAAATCTGTCAGCACGTCATAACACTTGTCGTCCATACAAAGGACATACAACTTAAAATCCTTCGCACACTCACATAAGGAGTCGTACAATACCAATCCTTTATCAAGGTATAGGCTATTGTATAATGTACATAATACCGTTGTCATATTATCCTTCTCTATCAGTCATTTCGTTATAATTCTTAATCGCCTGCTCATACGATACCTTAAACTCGGGCGTTATTACACTCTTAAGCAATTTTGCTATCTCATCAACACTCTCACAATGAGGGAATCCTAGTTTTGTGAGATCCTCAAAGAAATCGCGATGTCCTGTCATATTACATGAAGCAAAAAGGATTCCCTTGAAACCCGCGTCAATCATTGCGACGGAATGTTCCCCGAGCACAATATCAACTCCTTTCAAATCCTCTTCAAAAGATGAGCGTTTAAATGACAGCACAAATCCCCCTTTTTGATTAGCCATCGGAATGTGGCTCGAAATCTTATAATTAGGAAGATTGAGCCAGTCTATATACTCTGCACACCTGTTGATTGCATTCACACCAGAATGCTGAGGATGTATCCAAACGGGGTGGCAGCGATAAATAAACTCCACGTTAGGGAACAATTTTGCCACCTTACCAATTGCCCACACAAGACGGTCATCATCAGAACGGTTCTTAATAGCAGTCCAATCGCCCGTACCACTAGCAGCACACAAAACCTTTGTCAATTTCTTTGGAAAACGAGCCTCCGGTAAGAACAACTTCTTACGGATAGGCATCACACTGCTATTCAAGTGATGGTATTGGAATGTATGCTGCCCCATTACATCCCACGTATAGAATTCTACCTGTGGACCATAGTAGTAAAGATACTTGCTTGTATAATTGGGCGGCAGATAGCCATCTTGAATTTTTTTTACATTGAAATTTGGATGGTCTGGGAGATGCCAGTGAGTATCCTCATGGAAAGTGGTAAGTCGGATTGTTTTGTTTTTTGGCATAAAGCCTAACAATCTTATGCTTAAATATTGCACAATAAACTTAACATTCTCCCATTTGGAGGCCTTGTCCCACTCTAAATCAATCCTGTAACCAATCCTATTAGTGCTTCCAAAAAACAGATACTTCTGATTGTCTTTATTTGACACCCATATATCTGCCTTAAAATACTTTTTAATTGTACTGAAAAGCCCATAGAACAAGGCCACCACTCGGCTTCTTTGTGCGTGGTTTTCTTGAGTGTGATCATAATAATACTCACATTGTGCCTTTCTGAAACCTGCACTAATCCAAGGGGTTTCATCAATACCAAGATCATCACACACTAAAAGAAGGTTCTTACAAGGGTACTTACTAAGAAGATTCTTCACAATAACCTCATTCTTCTTTTCCCTAATGATGGCATAATAAGTACTAACATTATCGGGAATCGGTTCAAATGCTTCTTCATCACATTTCTGACGCTCCGAATCGCTAATTAAATCAGCGAAGTCAACGTATTCACACTTCACTCCCAGAGCATTGTCAATAATCTCCCGCTCGTTCTCAAATACGAACTGCGTGGAAACAATCAACACACTCTCTGAAACTAATTTATCCTTTATTAAGGAGAGCGAATCTAATTTTAGATTCTGTGTAATAACTATGATATTATCCATATATCCTATTAATGTCGTTTTATGTTATCACAGAGTCGAAATAATTCATTATAATAATTGGGTTTCATTGTCGGTTGGCTAAGGGTATCATTCCCCTTTATAGCTTCATTCAATGTCCTCTTTTTCATAACCACATTGGGTATCAGGCTTAACACATCGTCGCCTTTCTTTGTATTAACCAATAGCAAATTGATAGAATTGAGCCTTTCAGTTCTTACTATTTTGCCCCCATTATTTTCTTAATCACTGGATATAATGGTCCTAATAGAGAAACTATGACACCTTTTATTCTACCTATTCTTTGCTGAGAATAATGCTGCTTGAATAATGTTCTAACGGCTTTATTGAATCCTATTCCAAGTGTTTGGTAAAACTCATCATAATTATAAGGCTTTTCACATTGTTCTTTTAATGTATCGATTCCTTCTATAGCCTCATTGAGCGAACGTTCTTTCTTTACAATATTTGGCTGTTGCTCCACATAATGTTCACCCTTTTTAGTGTTAGTCATCAACATATTGACAACATGAGTTCCATGTCCATTTTCTCGTAAGAAATCCTTATCAATTCCCCAGAAATCTGCAAGCGTTATATCACCAACTCTTTTGGGTCCGGCGAAGTAACAGGTGTAACAAGAGGGGCGATAGATGATTCTTTTCATGAACGCCAAGAAATACTCATCCGTGTACTGCCCTTTATGATATATAACATTATCATCCTTGTCATAGCAAGTAAAAGTGCAATCATATTGTCCTCCTCGGAATGTTACAGAATGAATCTTTTTCTCTATCTTCTTCTCTATTGTTGTTACATGAGCCTTTAATAATTTTCCTGATGCGCCTCCGTGACACACCAGATCACATACCAAAAGGTTTGGATAGTCTTTGCAAAGAAAATGACGTAAAGCATAGCATTGACAACCCACACCAACAAAGAAAACTTCTCGTCCTTCTTCTAATAGCTTTTTTATGTCGTTATATAAATTGGGAGATGCCTTACTCTGTACATACTTGGATTTTTGGAAAGACTTAATATCTTCCTCATTATCACCTATTCGGTGAGTTGCCACAAGGTGTTCATCATAGCCACAACCTACTACAACACCTCCCTTACTTAAATAATATCTGGATATTTCTGTTGCGAGACCGGCCGTTGCACTCTCAAAGTATGTTTCTTTATTCGTACTCCAAGCAGCGTATGTAGCCATGTTATCATGCTTAAGGCTATCATCATAATTGATAATAGGGCAACGCTTTTGACACAATCCACAATCAACGCATTTCTCTTGATCAATAATTGGATGAAGGAAGAAGCCATCACCATAATCAAGTGCAATAGCATTCTTATGGCAAACATCAACACAGACTCCACAGCCTGTGCAGATTTCAAAGTCACATATTTTATCCATTAATTTTTTCCCTTAGCATTGTGGAACTGATGCCATCCGTATGCGAAAGATATTCAATTCTTGCACCATACTGGGCAAATTCTTTCTCATATTTATTATATAGTTCAGTCCCCTTCCATTCATCACCATGAAACATAACATCAAAATGACGATGTTTGAGAAATTCCAACTTGTCCATTGTGGTTTGGGGTACCACTTCATCGACATACTTTATAGCCTCAACAATAGCGGCACGTTGTTCGTAAGGAATAATAGGTGTCTTGTGCTTGTAGCTTTCGACACATTCATCAGTACTTACCCCTACAATAAGGTAATCACATTTCTCTTTAGCCCTACGAAGTATATTGAGATGTCCAATATGAAACATGTCGAACACACCTGTTGTATATCCAATAATCATCTTATTTAATTTTATTTGTGAACTTATTCCTAACAAACTGTATAATCATTTGTCTCTCTGATTGGGATATGCCCACGATTAAGACGGCTAATCCAATAGAACTTGATGAAACAATCAAAATAGCTATTAATCTTAGCAAACCCTTCTCCATTGACAATTGCACAAGAATTGGAAAAACTGAAGCTAATATAGTTACAATTAGGACTGGCAAGATTGCATCCCTCACATATATCCATTTCGGTAATTGAACCTGTCTGTTCATCACAAATATTCTAACAATAACCCCTAACAGTATCATTCCCAAATAACATATAAAAACACTTTCTGGAACACCCGTATCTCTAATCGCAAAATATGTGATAAACATAAAACTAAAAGATACTACCGAAATAGGGATATAATAGAGGTTTAATTTGCCAGATGCTAAATTTGCGGTAAACATTGGGTTTATAAAAGCATCTAAAAGAGATGCAATTAGGGTTAAACGAATAAAATTAACGGTATGTTCTGGGACAACGCCCAACCATAATTTCAAGATGAAATCCGCCTCAAGCATAATCGGAAGAGCTATCAGAAAAAGGAGGTAATAGCAAAATCGAGAACTGGCACATATTAGCATATGCATTCGTTCTAGATTATTCACCGCATAAGTTTTCATAATTTGCGGGTTTATGGCGGTCTGTACATTGTTTGCCATTTGAGCCACAACACCCTGGACCTGCACGGCAATACCCCGTGCCGCATTAACAGCCGGACCACAGAAAGCATTCAACATAAGGTTGATGCCTTGTGTGTAGAACATGTTGGAGAAATTACCTACCATGGCCCATCCCACAAACTTCAACATTTCTTTAAAGATGCGCCAGTTCCAGAAGAAACGGAGTTTTACCTCTTCAAACTTTCGGTGACAATAGATGAAATTGATGCATATATTCATCACCGTTACTCCAAGTATAAGCAACGCATAGAATATCAACTTATCAAAAGGTGCGACAGCCAATAGGAGGACAATGATTAACTTCAAGACAACATCGGCAATCTGAATAAGTGCATATACATTTATCTTTTCATGCGCAATAATTGAAGCATTATATGGCACGTTTATAGTTGAAAGGAATGCAGATATTATTGTAAACTGGTATAGCCATTCTGCAGCAACGTCCCTACCCTCCGGTATGACAAGTTTGTTTTGCAGATACCACAGACCAGCAGTTTCGCCAAACGACACGATTAACAATCCTACAACAAAATGTAGCAGGAGGGCCATATTGAAAATTTTGCGGGTATCCTGAACAATGCCCTTTGCCAATGAAACCGTTATAAAACGCGACGTGGTATTGATAAGGGCAGAATTAAGTACTGTAAATATGGAAATAATTCCACCAATTACATTGTACAACCCATAGTCCTCAACACCAAGGGCCTGTAGCAAGACACGCGACGTATACAATCCCACAAACATGGAGAATGCCATGCGGATGTACATATACGCCGTATTCTTCGCTACTCTCTTATTATCTTGACTTGCGCTCACGCCACTGTGTGCTTAATGACAATTGCTTTTATTTGAAAGCATTCAGAACAGAGACAACCTCTTCTGCCTCCTTCATAGAAATCACCTGATTCATCGGAATGCTCAATTCCTGATCATGAATCTTCTCTGTGATAGGATAACTACGGTTATTCCATTCCTTATAGCACTCCTGTTTATGAGGAGGAATCGGATAATGAATCAATGTCTGAATGCCGTTCTCCTTAAGATATTCCTGCAACTCATCACGACGTTCGCAGAAGATAGGAAATTGGTGATAAACATTATTTTCATCATCAATGCGTTTGGGTAGCGTAATCAACGGATTGTTGATATGCTCATAGTAATATGTAGCCAGCTCCTGACGCTTCTTATTGTCCTCATCCAGATACTTCAGTTTAATATCCAGCACGGCAGCATCCGGCTCGGACATACGACTGTTCATACCCACATACTTGAACACATATTTCTTTTGACTGCCATAGTTGGCCAATGCCCTAATGACCTCTGCCAACTCAGGATCACTGGTGGTCACAGCACCGGCGTCGCCAAAGGCTCCCAGGTTTTTGCCGGGATAGAAACTGTGTGCTGCAGAATCACCCAAGGCCCCGGTTCTAACACCCTTCCATGCACAGCCTTGACTCTGTGCGCAATCCTCCATCAATTTCAAGCCATGCTTCTTGCAAATCTCACCAAGCTTGTCATTGTATGCCACACGGCCGTACAAATGAACAATCATCACACCCTTAGTCTTGGGGGTAATAGCCTCCTCTATCCTGTCAATATCAATCTCCAAATGATCCCATGTCGGCTCTACCAACACCGGAACAAGATTATTGCGCGTGATGGCGATGATGGTGGCTATATAGGTGTTGGCCGGAACAATGATTTCATCACCGTCCTTCATAATGCCCATTTCCTTATAGCCTCTCATCAAAAGATAAAGAGCGTCCAAACCATTAGCCACTGCGATACAATGCTCCGTGCCGATATACTGGGCATAGTCTGCCTCAAACTGTTTATTCTCATTGCCCTGCAGAAACCAGCCGGAATCTATTACACGGTTCACTGCCGCCTTATATTCATCACCGTGCATTGCGGTGATGGCTTGTAAATCTAACAACTTTACCATATCATTTTTTCTTTTGTTCTTCAATATACTTCAAATAATCATCGTAGTTACGGATGTAATCCTCTTCGCTGTAACCATGGCTGGCAAGCACCAAGCATATACTGCCAGAGGAGAACCCTTGCTCGGAAGCCCATATCCCGGGAGGAACATGCAGGCCCCAGAAGGGACGGTTCAGCGTCACCGTACGCTTGTTCGTACCGTCATCCAAAACCACCTCAAAAGCGCCGGACGCAGCAATAATAAACTGATGGCATTCCTTATGGGCATGTGCCCCACGGTCTTCACCGCCAGGGATGTCATAGCTATAAAACACACGGTTGATGTTAAAAGGAACATGGACGTTCTCGGAGACCACGGTCAAATTTCCCTCCGGATCATGGAAGCGATTGAGTTGACACAATGAGCAGTCGAAGACCGAGATGCCCTCCTTTGCGTTGAACATTGACTTCACATTACTCATCGGAGCATAGTTTGCTGGGGTCGTTGAAATGCTTCCATCCTCCACCCATCGCTTAAACTCACCGTAATCCATGATGTAATCATTCACGTCATACTCGGTAGAGGACAGGACCAAAGCCAGCGAATTCGTAGAGAAGTTGGTCATTGTTCTCCACATTCCCTTGGGAACGTACAGTCCGTTGTAAGAACGATTGAGAGAATAATTTTTCTTCTCTATACCGTCATCCAACTCTACGTCAAAAGCACCGGATAATGCTACAATGAATTCTTCGTTCTCCTTGTAGGCGTGACCACCACGATTACAACCTCCAGGAACATCATAAACCCAATATGTTCTCTTTATCTCAAAAGGGATTTGTTTCAGCTGTTCAATGATAGAAAGATTCCCGCGAGGGTCTGCAATCTTGGGTAACTGTACTATCTTACACTCTGATATTTTCATATTTGTCTAAAGAAATGTCATTTCCAATGGGTTCAGTACGGTTTCGTTTCTGTACTTACTTCTTTTCTATAAAAGGGCAGGCCCATCGGAATTTATTGAACCGTTTTTGAGAGACTCCAGATGGGGGGCGCCTGTCCTTGTATTTTGTTTATGTTGTTGATCAGTTATTATATTACGATTGCTCTCTGTTATTATATATCACTGCGCGGCAAATTTACAACATTATTTTCACTTAAACAGCATTTGGGCTAAAATGGCTTGTTTTAAGTGCAATTAAAGTGTAAATTTTGTTAAATAAGCGATGATTTCGTCTATTTTGCACCCGGAAGAACGGTTATCGTGGAGCGGTTATCGGTTATCGTGGAACGTCCAATTTATATCTTATATAATACTTTAATCCGCTACTAAGATAGGGCGAAGAAGCGAAGGATTATACAGAAAACACATGAAAGAAATCTTTGACTGTTTTTCCTATAGACTTCCTGTTGTTGATGAAGGCCTCCATGACCTTGGCAGAACGACCGACGGGAATGAGTTCATAGTCAGCGATTGCAGCAGGAATGAGGCATGATGACTCTGCAGGCACGAGGACCTCGTCGCCTGTGGCACGGACACGGACGGTGACCGGATCTCCTATATTCATTATAATAATGAAAGAGTCGTACTTGATCATATTCCTGTGAAAAGGCTCATTAGTCTCCACAATCTTGATGCTGAAGAACGGCGTGTTCAGAAGTTCGTTGGCTTCGCCGACATTCTCTTCGTGCGGCGTCTTATATTCCGGATAGACAGTATAGTCTATGGCCTTTGCCGCTAATTCGGTATGCAACTCACGCGGCTTACCGTCGAGCCCGGGGCGGTTGTAGTCAAAGATGCGGTAGGTGACATCGGAGGACTGCTGTATCTCTGCAAGTTTTATACCTCCGCAGATGGCGTGAACTCTACCAGATGGGAGATAGAACACATCGCCCTTGTGTACCTCATGTTTTGCGAGGACATCCGTTATGGTGCCGTCGGCAACACGCTGCTTATACTGCTCCGGAGTGATCTGCTCCTTAAATCCAGCATAGAGGTATGCCCCCGGCTCAGCGTCAAGGATATACCACATCTCGGATTTGCCCATCTTGTTATGCTCGCGTTTGGCCATCTCGTCATTGGGATGCACCTGTATGGAGAGGTCCTGACGGGCATCGATGATCTTAGCAAGCAGCGGCAGCTGGTTGTTGTACTTGAGTGCCGTCTGGCGTCCGAGGATTTCTTCCGGCCTGCGCAAGATGACTTCCGTAAGGTTGTAACGCGCCCACGTGCCGTTTTCTACCTCCGACTCGGAATTAGGCACGCCGGAGACCGTCCAGTCCTCCGTGCCCCACACCAACGTCTTGCGGTTCTGCTTGAAGAGCATGGGATAGAGCTTGTTGCGACTGGCCTCGATGACGCATCCTATGGTCATGATGCGACAGTCCGTGAGAGCATGCATCTCGTGGCTGGTGCATTTCTCCACATAGACGAAGGTATCCTTGCGACAAGTGGACTTTTGGCCGTCAAGATCGACCTGAAGCTCCCCGTCAAGGACATAGAATCCCTCCTGCATATCGGGATGTACATGGGCAACGGCGGTTTCATCTGCTTTGAGTTCTGTTACTGCTATCTGTGTGAGCGAGCAACCGGACTCATTGCTGGATAAAAGAACACGTTTTTGCCCTACTCCATGAGACGTGGTGATGGGAGCTATATCAGATAGGTTTCTGAACATTTTTTAAAGTTTAAAGTTGATAGTTTAAAGTTTAAAGTCAGTTGCGAGCAAAACTCGATAGTGTATAGTTTAAAGTGTATTATATATAGTCAGTGGTTTGTCTAAAGACTTAAAGACTTTCAACTGGTACATCGCGCCACTAACATCTATCAACCTTCAACCATCAACTTTACTATACTGACTTTAAACTTTAAACATTAAACTATCAACTTTTATTTAACAATTCCTTTTTCAAGGTACTCGGCAAGATTGGTGCGCACCTTCTGTGCAGCACCCTCTGCTGCAACTTTTGCAACGTCATGCTCGACCATCAGTTTGACAAGCTGCTCGAAGCTGGTCTTGGCAGGATTCCATCCCAACTTGGCCTTGGCCTTCGTCGGGTCGCCCCAGAGGTTGACGACATCGGTGGGACGGTAGAAGTCCGGGGAAACGCGGACGACGACTTGTCCAGGTGACAGGTGAGAATTCATGAAGCTTCGCTCCATAGACATCTTGCTCGCCTCAGCAGAGTCGGAACAAGCTCCACTCTGCGTTCGACTCGGGCAGATGTTGACAGGTGACAGGTGAGAGTTGTTGATGCTCTTGACAACGCCTACTTCGTCAATACCCTCGCCCTTGAACTCGAGCTCGATGCCAGCGTGCTTGAAAGCCAGGTCGGTGAACTCGCGGACGCTGTGCTGAACACCGGTGGCGATGACGAAGTCCTCGGGCTTGTCGTTCTGCAGGATCAGCCACATGCACTCCACATAGTCCTTGGCATAGCCCCAGTCGCGCAGGCTGTCCAGGTTGCCCAGATACAGACAGTCCTGCAAGCCCTGGCTGATGCGGGCGGCGGCCAGCGTGATCTTGCGCGTCACGAAGGTCTCGCCGCGGCGCTCGCTCTCGTGGTTGAACAGAATGCCCGAGCAGCAGAACATGTCGTAGGCCTCGCGGTATTCCTTGACAATCCAGAAGCCGTAGAGCTTAGCCACGGCATAGGGCGAATAAGGATGGAAGGGGGTGTTTTCGTTCTGGGGCACCTCCTCCACCTTGCCGTAGAGCTCGGAGGTAGAGGCCTGGTAGATGCGGCAGGTCTTCTCGAGGCCGCAGGCACGGACGGCCTCCAGCACACGGAGCACGCCGGTGGCGTCCACGTCGGCGGTAAACTCGGGGGAGTCGAAGCTGACCTGCACATGACTCTGTGCAGCCAGGTTGTAAATCTCGTCGGGGCGAACCTTGCCCACAACCTTGACGATGCTCATGGAGTCGCCGAGGTCGGCATAGTGGAGGTGGAAATGGGGCTTGCCCTCCAGATGGGCGATACGCTCGCGGAAGTCAACACTGCTGCGGCGGATGATGCCGTGCACTTCGTAGCCTTTGTCCAAAAGAAACTCGCTCAGGTAAGAGCCGTCCTGACCGGTGACACCGGTGATTAATGCTTTTTTCATATATTTGTTTTATTTGTATAATCCTATTAACTATTCTTTTCTTTGCTTTCTATCTCCTTCAGCAGAACAGCCGGCACGAAGGCTATGGCCACACTGGCAATGCCCTCAAGTTCAACGACAACACGCTTGCACCGCTTGACACGGCGGATGACGCCTGTGATGCCGTCAAAAACACCGCCCGTAATCAAAACGCGCTTGCCTTCCCTGCCAACGACCGTCTCGTCGTCGAGGAACAGCACACTGTCATCGGTCCTGGAGGCAACGCGCATAAAATTCTGCATCTGAGCATCAGGCACCGTCATGATGGTGTGTTCCTGTCCGGCGGTCCGGTCCATGATATAGCGCAAAGGCTGCAACAACTCCGTCGATTTCAAGCTATTGATCCGAGACTTCGACGAACGGACAAAAATGAGGTTGTTGATGGCAGGCACCAGTTCACGGCGAGGATGCTCCGTGTCGGCATCTACCAACTTATACGTCATCGGCAAGAAGTTTTCAATCCCCAACCGGTCCAGTTCAGCCTTCACCTTGAGCTCACGAGAGTATGTGACCCTCATCGGAAACCAAGACTCGGGGTCACCACACATCCTTGTGTCGCGTCCCAAACACTCGTTATTTTGTTCTCTGCCTATCATGCCGCTCTGATATTCAGCTGCTTTATGACCAGGACATTCAATTCACAGGTCCCTGTGACCTCGTTTATACTCTCACTACGCGGACAAATTTACAACATTATTTTCACTTAAACAGCATTTGGGCTAAAATGGGTTGGTTTAAGTTTAAATAAAGTGTAATTTTTGTTAATTATGCGATGTTTTCGCCAATATTGCCCCCGTCGGACCTACTCCCGAAAGTAGTTCATAAGTACCAGGAGTAGTTTCCGACGGGGCAGAAATGATTAGAGATTGCCTCTCTCCTTATCCAAATAGTACTTATAGGTGCCAACCGACAACTCGTCGCAGGCGGCCTCGTCGCACACCACAATAGAGTGAGGATGCATCTGCAGCATAGACGAGGTCCACTTATGTGACACGCTGCCGTCGATGCAGTGCTTCAGAGCTCTGGCCTTGGCATGGCCGTTGCACACCAGCAGGACCTCCTTGGCGGCCATCACCGTGCCGATGCCCACCGTCAGCGCCTGCTTCGGGACGAGGTCCAGATTACCCTCGAAGAATCGGCTATTGGCGTGGATGGTGTCGGTGGTGAGCGTCTTGACACGCGTCTTGGACGTCAGCGAAGAGCCCGGCTCGTTGAAAGCCAGGTGACCATCAGGGCCGACGCCGCCCATAAAGAGATCGATGCCGCCGGCTGCCTCAATGGCCTTCTCGTAGTCCTCACACTCCTTGGCGAGGTCCTTGGCGTTGCCGTTGAGGATGTGCACATTCTCCTTCTTGATGTCGATATGGGAGAAGAAGTTGTTCCACATGAACGAATGGTAGCTCTCGGGGTGCTCCTCGGGGAGATTGACGTACTCATCCATGTTGAAGGTGATGACATTCTGGAAAGAAAGCTCACCGGCCTCATACTTCTTGATGAGTTCTCTGTAGAGGCCCAGAGGAGACGATCCCGTGGGGCAGCCCAGCTTGAAGGGTTTCTCGGGAGTGGGATTGGCTTCCTTGATACGATTGGCCACATAGTTTGCGGCCCACTTGGACATGGACTCGTAGTCCGGTTCAATGATGACTCTCATTGGTTTTTACTTTTTTTGTTATTAATAGATTAAACATATCCGAAAGACCTGCCACTAAAAAGCTAAAACAGGGGGTTTCTTTCGGCTTATTTGTTATAATTGATTAGATATATATTACGATTGATTCTTTAACACTCTCATTCGGGACAAATTTACGACATTATTTGCACTTAAACACCGTTTGGGCTGAAATGGGTTGGTTTAAATGTAAATAAAGTGTAAATTTTGTTAATTATGCGATGATTTCGGGAATTTTATACCACGAATAAGAACAAAAACAAAGCGCGAATGAGTATCTAAATGTCACACAGAAATCACAGAAATCACGGAATTTTCTATTTAAACATCTAAATACTCGAAAAGACACGAAAACCTTGTATGCTGCGATTCCAGGAAAATAGCTGGGGCTCTCGGACTTTCGTCCTCTCGGTCTGCTGTGTCTGCATCCACTTGTGAGCGAGCTCCCAGATGTCTGCCGTCACTTCATCCCGTTGCTCCCTTGGAGCGCCCCATCTTTAAAATTGTCTCGCTATGTTCAACATAAAATTACTCAGGTTACACCTTCGCATAAAATTAAATCTTCCGCGAAGTCCTTACATACCGTCAAGAGAAAAACATAAAAAACATCCACCCGTCCTTTCGCGCCGCGTCCTTTGCTTGCAATGGGGAGGAGCACCGACGATGCCGGGTCTATACTATTGTCATAGAAAGCATATATTAAGAAATTTGAATCATATAATTGAATACATAACTTTCATTCGACCCAAGACAATGACAGTACTCTCTTTCTGATATATCACCCTGAAAATCATATTTGTCTGCTATGCCACACCAAGGTTCTATACAAACGAATGAACAACCTGGCTTATTTGGAGCCCAAAGGCCATAACATTCTGCTTGCGGGCAGACAACACGTAGCACCTCTTTCTTCTGTTTGTCTAACAAAGCTATACTTGCTACCTGATTACCCTCTATCATGAGTGCGCCATTAACAAAAGAAGTATTCGTTATTGGATAAATACCAGTTCCATTCAAAGCCCTCGGAGTTCCGTAGGTATGACGCAGGCCATCTATAAGATATGAAGTGATCATCGGTGAAACAGGACCACCTGACTCATCAAAAAATTCCACATACCCGTGGACATCCTCCGTCTCGTCATAATCTGGTAAAATGAAAGCCGGATGTGCTCCTATCTGGAAGTACATGGTTTTGCCACCAAGATTTCTTACTGTCCATGAACAAGAAACAGCATTGTCTATTGTTTCATATCTTGCTTCCAGATCAAACGAGTAAGGATAGTTCGCCGGTCGTCCATCTTGACACATCTTTAACACGAGAGGACCATGAAGTGTCTGAACATCTATGTTTCCTCCCAGAGTTGCAGGTTTGTATCCATCTTGTCTTATAAACATTGTATCTCTGGCAAAACCATGCTGTTTCATAGTGTATTCATGCCCATCAATACGCAATTTATCGTTAGCAAGCATACCCACAACGGGGAAGAGTATTGGTGCGCTGCGTCCCCAAAATTTGGGGTCTCCATTCCACAAATACTCTCTCCCGTTCCTTTGGATGCTCACCAACTCAGCACCTTTATCTGCAACTGTGAATTGAATATCTTTCATAATTGTAAGACATAAAACTAAACGCAAATGAGTAATTTCCTAAAGGCAAATTCTATAAAATGTCACACAGATATCACAGAAATCACAGATTTTTTTGATAACATCGAAAAACTCTAAAAAACCGAAACCCCTTTCCGAGACAGTTGCTCTTATAGAGCTACAACGCCATCAGTAACAATCTGCTTGTGAACAAGTTCGTGCAATGCACAGACATTGCTCCCAGACATCTTATCACTAACGACGTTATCCTTAATCAGGATGCTGTCTCTGAAAAGACAATCACAAAATGGTTCAGGATTGCGTTCACTGCATTCCGCCTCATTTGCTCTGCAAAAGAACATGATTCATGGTAGACTTCATCAAGCAATCCCATCGCTAATACGAAGGACAGGGTGACTGGTATTTGTCATAAGACTACTGTAGTGAGTGCAAGGGCATCACGACCGCATTCTCGTTACCTCCAATCTTGACATGGTTGACAATCATCTTCTCTTCATCGTCACAGAAGTTCTCTACCGTGAATGTCATATCCGGATAGCGTTGCATGATAAAACGAGACAAAGGCTCGGCCAAACAGGAATTCATCACATCGCGTCCTTTGCAGTAAGGAACCGCAAAGACATAGAGATTCTCCATAAACCGCAACTCACCCACACAATAAGGAAGGTCTTTCTTGTCGTCTTTGCGGACATAGATGCAGAGTGACGGCTTCTGCACCTCGTCGAGTGTCTCTACCCTGTAAACGGGAGGCAAAGCGCCTTTGCTCGGGTGTTTCTCCCCTCTTATCCATTTAATAGTGGTCTGAAAGGCTGGCAGCATCTCGTTGGGAACGCAGGCCACAACATACTTTACCAGCACACGATAAATGTCATGCAAGACCACCGGTTCTTTGTTATTGAGGTGGATAAGAATGCCGTCTTCAGGTATTCGATCGCCGACCTTGAGTATATTGTCTGTAGACGCCGATGCGTAGTAACGGAGACCGCCATCGGCCAACATTTCATAGTTGAATCCCCTAGCCGTGAGAGGTTTGCCCTTGCGACTCTTGCGGCGTTCTGCCGCACGATAATACTGATAATAGCTGGACAGGGCATTCTCAATGGTGCGACCAAAGGTGTTGTTGCAAGTCTTACATTCTTCTAAACAAAAAAGCGCATCGTTACCAAGAAACCAAGAGATGGCATGTGAATCCTTCTTGTCACCAAAGATTCCCGGGCCCTGACTGTTGCAAAAACGACAAACACGTTTGCTTTTGTCCGGCTCTCCCAAATACTGCTCATAGCCAAGATCGGCAAAGAAGAGTATGTTATGACGGGGAAAGCACTTTTGTGGCAGGTCGATTTGCATATAATGGTACACTTCCACGGGATTGTGATGCTCTAATTTACCCCGTAAAGCATTGTTCCAGCAAAGAATATCGTAATTGCTATAACGCTCGGCATCAAGGAGCACCACCTCATCAGTGTCGCCTAGCGCATTGATGTATTGCACGACTCCTTTCAGTGCATTGCACGCCATCATTTCGGCATCAGCAGATAGCTTTGCAGCAATCGCTTTGAGTTGGTAGCCCGTTTGTATGTCGGAATAGCCAAAGGAGAAAGGGTTACTAAGGATGCGAAGCGAAGAACGCAGGCGATCCTCTACATCGTTCGTCAGATTAGACAGGCACTTCCTAAAGCAGTCGGAATTAGCTTTTACAATGATTACCTCCATTCCATAAAGCTACTCCCAATAATTACAACGTTAATCATTGGGGCTGATATTTTAAAATGTTATTATAAGTCGTTTTAAGAAAGGAGGCCGAGGCATGGCTTTGACCACTTCCATATATAAAGGTTACAGATTCATTGTTATTGAATATTAAAAGAACGAGACAATTATGGTTCTGGATTACGTTCGCTCCGTTCTGCCCCATTGCAAGCAAAGGAGCCCCAGGCAAAGCAGTCGAGTGTAGGCTAAGCTGCGCCCCTCGGCTTGGGCAGCCAATGCTCCAGCAATGCGGAAGACAACTGCTGTCTGCCGTTATTTTGAGTCAATGGCTGCGCGCAAGGTCGAAGAACATTTATCCTTCTATGTTTTCTATCTCCTCAACCTTCGTTTCATCAATATTTTCCAAATGCTCCCCTACTTGGAATGCAAACCTCTTGAAAAGGCCTAAAACAGACTGCATCTTTACCGAGGGCTTGCAATACTTAACTACACCTTGTGTCTTCTTATTTCTAAAATAAAATGTAGTAAATACCTTCTCAACATCAGTTCCATCAACAGACACGCCAATATAATAATAGCTGTCAGGCATGATAGGTATCTCAAACTCATTGACAATAATCTCTGTCAATTGACCCATATGCTTATCCAAATAGTCACTGCGATCTGCCGCTGCCGTGCCCACAAAATCATTATATTTTACGTTTGCTTTCATTATGACATATATATAGTAAAAAATTAATTCTTTTGGAACGCACTTGGAGAATACAAATTTTCATCCTCTGCTATTGACAAAAGTTCTTTTCTAAGGTTATTCATCACTGCATAATCTTCAATCATGGGTTTGAACTTCTCAACGCCATGAGCAGATAAACAATTATAGAACAAAAGAACTAATTCATATTGTGATAAAGTAGACCTTACTATTCTTGCATACTCATATTTACCATCTTCGTCTAAATCCTTGTTATCTGTAATCATCTTAAAAAGGTTATAGAGTTGACGGAAATAATGATCCAACTTACCTACCTCGCTATTGCGTTCGTAAATAGTCAAACGGTCATCGTTTCTCTTGGCAAATAACTCGCGCAAGCCTTTATACTGTTGGGTGTTTAAGATGATAATGCCATTGACTACTCCCGTATTGGATGATATGGGCATGACTTCATAGAGGAACTGAAAAACGTCACGGCCTTCTCGCTTGGCAATAATCCTGCTGCTTGACTCCACGTCAGCACTTTCATCTACAATCTCCATTTTCAGCGACTGTGTGATACTCTCATGTATATTGAGCATCTCATAAAAGTTGTGCTCAAAACATTGCTTGTCAATTGAAGCCTGTTGTTTTTTATTGAAGTCATACTGAACCCAAAATGCAAGAAAAGTCAAAAATGCTGCTAGGATAGCGACAAATGGAGCAGTTATACCGCCTATGGCATCGCCAATTCTTGCCTGTTCCACTCCTGAAAGGTTAAAGAAATCCCACCCAGGCCGCGAGAATATTGCCGGTATAAAAATGAGGGAGATACAGGTAAAGGCAATTACCCAAAACGCTAGTTGTGGCGTTGGTTTGATGTTTTTTAACGACATTTATTCGTTTCAATCAATTAAATAAGCTCCTTAGGCTCGCGGGTGCAGATCTGTAGAGATAATTATACCCTCTCTCCTGTAATATCAAACCTTCTATTCGCGAATCATGCTTTCCGTCCTCGTATGTTATATAACCATTATCAATCAATGTATTCACTACGTCAGCAAAACGGTCTTGTTCCTTAGGGTTAAGTCTAGGGATAAAGTTGAAATTAAAGTTGCGCATTGGCACAATATGACCCACTTTGCAATTAAACCTACTAAATTCTTTCATTACCATTTCTGCAATCTCACAATCTGGCTTGCAGGTATATAGTTCACTATACCCTGCTTCCGTCAAGCGAATCAAGTCCATCCCACTATCACCAGATTCATACGAAATTAACCCTTCACTAATCATAGCATTGAGGGCGTCTACAAACTCGCGTTGTTCTTCCGGATTCATTCTACGCATTACCCCCATCCGGAACGTTCGCATAAACAGAATGTGCCCCACCCGTGAGTTCGTCCGCCTGAAAGCATCCCAAACTATTTCTTTGTAATTCATACTCTGCCTAATATGCTATTAATAATACTTCTTGTCTGTTCTGATTGCTTCTATTCAAAGCAAAATTATATTTTCCAAAATATATCGTTTCTATGTGATTCTTGTGCCGTTTCAACAGAACCTCCAATTCTTCAATTGTTGGATATCCCTCACTAGTATATGACAACAATATTGTAGAATGGGGATAATGACCTAATAAATCATCTAATTCTTTCATATAATTACCGCGCGTTTCAAACTCAGCACTCTTGTGTATTTCTATTTCTCGATTTGCTTTATTATAATTCACCTTTGCAGGTATATCTTCGTAATACACAAGGCCTTCTAGAAAATGATAACGAGAATGATAAGATACCCCCCCAGATTTCTTGTTGAAATATGGCGTATCAATATATACCACATCTGCTTCGTTGGGGCACTCTAAGGCCGAGTTATTAACAATCGTAACATTATGGTGGGTTTGGAATTGGAATTTATTTAGTTCGTCAGCAAACTGTTTGAATAAGCTTTCGAAACTTTTCTCCCATGTAACATAGTTCCCAAAATTGGATTCCATATGGTTTTCGCGCAAATAAAGATTACGACGATGAAAAATATTGAATGGCCTTTTTATCAAGCAACTCTGGAAAAGTACATAATATGCGCTTGCCTGTTGTTGGGGAGGCAGATGCATAATATTCTGCACCACGGTATCTATCGTTCTATTCTCTTCATTTGTATAGTATATTCCGCTATAGATGTCTTCAATATATTGATGATACTCTCTATTTTCATCTCGTCGCAACAACCTTAACGCATCTTCGCAGAGCAGAGTACCTCGAGGGGTAGCCAACAAAGCCTCTGCTATCTTACAATTGAATGTAAATATATCATTATATATTACTGCTTTTCCGTGATTCGCCATGTGATAGGACATAATACCCGTACCCCCAAAAATATCCAAAAAAGAATCAAACTCGATATGTTTTTCTTGTAATGAATTCCATATCCTTTCTACAAGCTTCCGTTTGGAGCCGTAGTATCGTGTTACTGGTAGCTCCATTATGCTGTAAACACTCTTGTCAGTTCTGCCTTTAGTTTGTCATAAGATGACTCTGAAAGGCAATGAAGTTTTTTAGCTGTCCCAGGTATTTTGACATCAAATCTGTAAGGAACGGTTTTCAAACCTGCGCGAGCAGTGTTATAACCACCATTAGGTGCATGATTCAATACAGCTATATTATCTTCTGCAAAACTGGATACCAGTTGGAAACTGTATATTTCGGGCATAGATTCTTCCGCCAACAGAGCCGCATAACGCTGAGGATAGGTGTTCAGAAATTCTATATGAAGCATCGTTTTAAGTTCAAATATGAAAATCTTCTGACCATTATAAACCAAAGCGTCTATCTCTATCAACTTATTACCACCCTGCCCCTTATAAGTATATCTTTGGTTGCGAAGGAAGCCCTTGATCACGCCTTGTTCCTTCAAATCTTTCAGAATCGCCTCCACAAAGAACTCGTAGTAGTCCATCATATAGAAGGAAGCATACTGTGGTTTCAAAACCTGAACGATAGTTACTTTGCGGTTATCTTCGTTATAATCTTTGAATACCTGCTTATCTCCAACCTGTTGGGAGTATAACATGTGCCTTAAGTTATAGTCTGTCTCCCCTTGCAATTTATGAATCTTGTAAACGCCAAGGATTGTGCCAGGCTGGTCGTGATTGGGGACATACAACTTGTAATCTACCAGATGCTTTAACTCCTCAACCTTCATCAGGTTGTGGAAAAAGGCTTGATATTCCGCCTTTACTGCAGGTGCATCGTTGGGCAAATACAGATTGTCAACCAAATAAGATAAGGTATTGGTGAAATCCTCTGAAGTTGCCGCATCAACAAAAGCCTTTTCATCAGTGGTCATTGTCAGCTTAGCAGGCTTGGACTTATTTCCACCGCTTCTCTCTATATTGTTATAAATCCTATTCTGATAATCTGTCCAAAGAAGTTCTGCAAGATTGGTAACAGTAAAGTAGGGTTGCCACTCTGTTACCATAGGGATAATATAATCGCCTTGTTCTAATGCGATAAGCGTGTCTTCTGCCTTGTATTCAAACACATCCCCTTCGTGCGAACCAACATAACCCAACGACTTAAGACATGGGGTGTTGTACCATATCTGATAGGCTGAAGACTGACGAACTACTGTTTCTTTTGCTACCAGATTGTCTTTGGAATAAAGAGGGCTGGCTATTGAAACTGCATCATCCTCAAAATTATCGGGAAATATATTGGCGTAAATCTTGGGGTTAAAACTATTTGAATCAAACACTCCGTCGTTCAAGAATTTCAAAAAATCTTCAACAATCTTAAGTGAACACAAGCAGTTTCTGAACTCCTTGTTAAACCTGTCCTCCACACCTCCTTCAGCCACAAATCTACACTCTCCCTCATACTTATAAACTATTAAAGAGCAACTTTTCTTAATCTGTTTCCCGAAGCATTCTGGTGAGAGAATCTTTTGTATGTAATGATTCAATATAGATTGAAATGCCTCTGCATAAACGGTATCATACTTGCAGCGTTCTTCCTCTGTTATGACTCGTTGTTTATCTTCAGCTGTTCCTCCTCCCTTATTTATTTCATCACAGCTCCTTTTAAACAACTCATCGCACCGCTGCATACGTTCTCCCTTACCCTGTTCAAATGAAGCGTCGAATATAGTATAATCCCTAGCTTTAAGTAATCCGTCTTTCAACAGATTCTTAGATAGGTTCCAGAAAGGTGAAAGCACTCTCTCAAGTGTCAGAGACACTCGATAGATGGCATTTTTCTTTTGTTGGATAAACATTATAGCTGATGGGTGTAGAGTGATACAACTTCGCGCAAAGCATCATTTTCGTAGTTGTCCATATAGAGTTCCAAAAGAGCCATAAGGTCAACTGGGTCATAAGGAATCAAGTCCTTTACACTCACCAGACCTTCTTTTTTAAGCATATCCATATTGATATCCAATTCCTTTGGTTTGAAGACATATAAATCTGCCTTTGTGTACTCCTTGATAACATTTTTCAGACGGTTGGTATTGGCCTCAATATCATCCGTAAAAAGGAAAACATAACAGCGGTTTGTAGCCGTACTATATACACATTGTAGCATCTGCCCCTTGACTTCATAGTCACTGTCAGAGATAGATATGATGTTCAGATAATCCTTAAGCGGAGCGAAAAGCTTCTGATTGATACGCTGTAACATTCCAGAATCTTCAAGGGACTGTCGTTTCTGATTGAACGCATCCGTCATTTTGCTATCTTCCAAAAGATCCTTCCATGTCTTCTTATCTGCCTGCTTTGCCAGTTGAGCAAAAAGAGCACGTACTACATCTGAAGTATGCGGTAGCTTCTTCTTGTATACGGCATTAGCCACATCGTCGTAAGAATCCAGTTGGTAATCATTTCCTAAAACCCTAACCAGTTCTTTTGCCATTTCTTTGATATCATCAACTTCGCGAATGGCTTTAACCTGCAACATATAGTTTTTGATACGGCGTTCAAAGGCAGGGTTATAGGATTCAAATGAATGCTCACCAGAAACTGATTCTGTTACTGCGGCAAGAATCATGTGACCATTGATAGAACTAGACAAATCAATCAATTCTCTGAACGTTGTCAAAAGATTCTGAAAACGAGCACGGGATTTTTCCTGTATTTTCTCCAACTCATCAACACAGAAAACAATATAATGCTTGGCGTATGCCAAAGCGTTCAAGAAGAACACAAGCACCTCGCGACGGTTATAATCTGTCAGTTTTGCCAAATCGAACTTCTTGAAAGAGTTACTCTCATAAAGTTTACCTGTCCCAAGTGAAATTAGAGTCTGCAAATCTTCATCAGAATCCTTCTTCTCCTCAATCTTTTCGGCAAAAGCCTGAATAGCAGCGAAAGATCCACTATAGTTGTCGCACAGCTCCTTGGTCTTTCCATCTGTCACTACTTTTTTTAGCGATTCAAGCAAATCTGCAGCAAATTCGTTCTGAATGATGTAAAGTAAGAAGGTGATTATATCGTACCTATCCACATCTGCCCTCCAGATAGCGACCTTTGTGTTAAAATCCGGGTACTGAGTGAAGAAGTACTTCAAATACTTCATGAGATTGGATTTGCCGTTTCCATATTGTCCCCAAATCAGAGCATAAGAAAAATGACTGTCAATCGTGGATAATGCAGTACCGAGTGTGGTTTTGACATCTTGTAACCCTACTATAAAGTAAGGGAGATTGGGTGCCAATCCACGTTCAAGGTCCTGTCTGATTATTTCCTTGTTCTCTTCAATTGGATTCAACGGTGTCCAAAGTTGGGTAATATCCATAATTAGCTCTTCTTAATGATTCTTATTTTTAACACAGAATTTCCATCCACTAAAAAGCGGCGTCGCATATCTATGGATGACACAGTGTTTGAAAAGAGTATGATTTCTATGTGGCGGTAAGCCGTATAATATGAATTCAGTAATTCGTTAAATGATTCGTATGAGAGGCGAAAATTCTTTTTGACATCATAGAGGTTCACATATCCGTATTCCGCCAAGCCTTTCTTCTGAAGCTGCTCGTAACTCGAACGTATCTTATCATATTGTTCTTCAAGTTTTACACGTTTTTTGAATTCAACATTATAGAAGACCTCTATCCTATCTATTAATTCCTTAAACCTTTCTGACAAATTTAGATTTTCAATCTCTTCCTGATATATCTTTCTAGCAGTGCCTACTCCCTTAAAGAGTACTAAAGTATTGACCCAATGACGTAAAACCTCAAAATAGTTTTTGTCAAAACTGGTTATGTATTTTATTGTACCTTCATGCTCATAATACTTAAGGTATGCACGAAAGAATACACCTTCTAAATCCCTGTTTCCTTTTATAAGTTGAAGACCTTGTGCTATTACTATCAACTGATCAAAGAAGTCGGGGCATAAAGCACGGAAAATGATTTGTTTTTGCTTGTCTGCCAGTTCAAAGAAATGATAATCTCGCACCTTTGCTAACTCCTCACCTACTGAACTGAGATTTCCCTTATTGTCTATGAGATTTATCTTCTTTGCAAGAGTGATATAGTAAGACGTGTTTTTGTAACTACTGTAAATGGCTTTGTCTTCATCTGTTACGCGTTCTGACAACGTTGAGCGTACCTTTTCTTTCACACCCTCATAAGGAAGACAACCAATCAAACATAGAATGGTTTGAACATTTTTAGGTCTTATGATTCCCTCTGCATTTAACTCATCAAAACTGTTAGCGTGTTTAGAAATAGCAGCAAGCATCCAAAGGAAGAAATCCAAATAAAAATCATGGTCTTCCTTTTGTTTGTATCCTTTGGAGAAACGACACACCCAGACAAGACTCTTAAGAGGCATGTTAAACGGGCGATGTAACCCAATCGTTGTATTTTCGTTTTTTTCCTGCTGTTCCATTAAACAGATTGATTGTCACGTGTCGTTATTATAATTAGTCGACTCTTCTCGTCAATGTCGCTATAGGTCAGAGATATGGACTCTGCCAATATATTAGATGTAAATTTCTTATCTTTTATATTACTTTATATCTGTTTTTCACCACAAAGATAGCATTTTTATCGAAAATGCGCCCTATCCTATCAAGAAAAACTTTACATGCAAGCCATTTATTCATGCATGATGCGTGAATAATGTATGAGGTAGGAGAGCCGAGGGCAGATGTTTAGGGCATGTCGCCGGACCAGATGGGGTCAAAACAACCAGCAAGATAGCTTTAATGAAGAATCTAAAATCTGTTTACTTACAGATTTACCTTCAACTGCATTAAATCATATACCATCAAACGAGTCTTTCTAAATACAGCGCCATTATCGATCTTTACCGATTTTGACATATACTGCACCTCTTCCTCATCTGAGGCAAATATAAATTCAAACCCATTATCCAGGTAAAAATCGAGAACCTTGGGTGTGTTAATGGCATCTACGATTAAATATCGACACCCCGTCTTATTCAAAGGATTAATGAACCAAGATTTTATAAAATCCAATACTTCCTTTCCTATATTCTTGCCGCCGAAGCCATCAAATACTGCCAACTGAGCCAGAAGAACTGCCGGGTATTGAGAGCGCTGTTTAGCAAAAGGAATACGACGATTTAGCTGATTTCTTTTAGGCTTGGGCATGTTGTCTACTCTCACAGAAGAATTTGCCACAGTAAATGCTGCGACAACATCTTGCCCATCACGCTTTACAAAACAATAAGACTTACCTAAGAGCTGGTTTTCGTAGTCCAAATACTCTTCGTGAAAGAATTTGTTTATCTCTTTGTCTTTTGAGCATACGAAAGCCTGACACGAAGCCATAGACTCCGCTGTCATTTTTCGCATCTTACAAAACTTTCCTAGAAACGATTCCACCTCTACAACTCTGCGTCTGCCAAAATTGAGCATGCAGTTTCATACTCTTTCGTGAAATCAACAGAGCCCTTGTTGGCCTCCGTTGCAGCAGCTCGCTCGTTGAACCGTTCGGCAACGTCCCCAGTAAGTGTTGGTATAGGTTTGATAAAATAGGCCATTGCGTATTGTGAGTGTTTTTGTTATGTTAGGTGACAAAGATATTGATATTTTCTTAAAAAGGCTCCAATATCGCCAATATTTATTGTTAAATAATCCGTTTTCTTTAAAAACGACCGTCATGCCATACTTTTCAAACCTCTTTTCACACGCCTTTCTACCCTACTTCGTTCGCCTTTGGCAAGCACTTAGCAAGCTCAAAGGGTTTGCTTGGACTTGCCTAGGGTATGCCTAGGGTATGCGAAGGGTTTGCCTAGGGTATGCGAAAGGCCGATTTCCGGATTAAAGATTCAAGATTCAGGTTTCAGGTTTTAGGATTCAATATTATACAATTTTTTCATTATCCTTCCAACAGAGGAAACTCAGGCCGGTGAGGCGGAATGCCATGCCGTAGATATGGTCGGAGGTGTAGCGCAGGTCTTCGTCGTGTTCGCCGTATTCGTTAAGTTTCCGCACAATGGGCGACACGACATACTCTTCCAAGCACTGTAAGGCGGCATCAATCGCTATACCCTCTTTGATGCGGGGGAAGATGTAGCGGTCGAACTTCGACCGAATCTCGCCAAACAACAGCAGGTTGATTTCCTGGGCAGAGGGATAGCATCCGTATTTTATGGCTTTCCTGGCGTATTGTTCCTCCTTGCTAAGAGCCCACTTGATATCCTTCTGGGTAAAGCCGATGTCATTCAACATTTGCTCCAGTCCCAACATGCCATCCGGCAAGGTCTCATATTCCCGCAAGTCGTCGATGACTTCCCGGGTGACATTGTTCCTTATCTCATCGTGCAGACGCCGAAAGTCCGCGTCCATGCGGGATGGAGGGGTGCAGTGGTAATTGAACTGGCCCACGCTGTTGATGTACTGACTCCCCTCGCCCTGATGGGTCTCGCTATACGTATTGTGCTGGCCGCTGTTGCAGCCTTCTTCAAATTTCATACAACAGGAATCAAAGGTCAGGACTCAAGCTTGATATTCTCCATATACTTGTCAATGCGATGGCAGATGACCTCATCCGGATCCTTATTAACAGCATGCGTGCGGATGGAGTGCGCGTCATCGTTCTCCAGGGCACGGGTTATCTCCGCATCTTTGAGATTCTCCCTGAAGACACCCTTCCCGTTGAGGTAATGAATGATGTTGCAGACCAGGTACTTGTTGAAATCCGTTTGCGGCTGCTTCCCGTGGTGATAAACCTTGGCGGCCACAACATCCAGGTCGAGGATGCCTTCCCACAGCGTCATATAGCCTTGCTTCCACTCGGGTCGCACATCAGGCTGGAGACGGCTCACGTAATTCATAATCACCGGACGGATGCGGGTGACGTCTGTCTCCCGTTCCACGGTGCTTTCAATCTGTGGTTCGGTCCTGCCCTTACAGCAGGAGCTCTCGCCATTAATGATAGTCAACTCGGTCACATTGGGGAGATACTGTGAGTGCTCACCCATGTTGACCTCTGTGTAGCTGTTGTGCTGACCGGGGTCAAAGCCCTTTTCAAATGTCATAGATATTTCTTTTTATTAAATGTAATGTCCTGATTTATAATTATGGAACATGAAAGAAAGAATATCAGAAGATTCCTTCTTGGTTTCAGCGTCCGCGGTGTCGTATCTTTGCAGCCGAAAACGGACGATGAACCGCGAGTTTCAGGATCCAAGACTCAGGTTTCTAATGACGTTTTTAATATGTTAAACAATTAATTTAATTTAGTTATGGCAAAAATTTCTCAAGTCGGCCCTGGCCGCAAAACAAACGGTACCATCGATGGTATCACGTATGTAACCCGTGGTGGCGTGACCTACGCCCGTTCTGCTCCCAACATGCCCGCCAGTGCCTACAACACTCCGGCAGCCAAGAAGCGTCAGGCGATGTTCACCCTCATCCAGATGCACCTTAAGTATCACCTGCGCACGATTCGTCAAACATTCACTCCCAGCGGCAACGGAACGCCCAGCAACCGCTACTATTCGGTGAACTCCAAAGCACTGAATGCCGCGCTGGAATCTCTGGCCAATTCGTTTGTCGCCGGCACCGATGTCACCATCACAGACGTAGAGGCCGCCATCAGCGCCTACGCCGCCGAACATCCCACCAGCATCAGGATTGCTTCTCTCAGCGGCTATCGTGAAGTGTATCTCACAGGTCCCTGGCCGGAGCGTATCGTCCTCAACGCCCTGGCAGGCGACAGCACGGTGATTGTCATCGTGAACGAGAACGGCACGCAGACCACCATCAATGCCGATGGGACGAAGACCATAGAGGTTTACTCCGGCAGCGGCGAAGACAACTCTGGAACTACGGACAACTCCGGATCCACAGAATCAGGGAACGAGTCTGGATCTACAGAATCAGGGAATCACGGAAACACGGAGAATCCCGCTGCAGGTGAAACCTACAGCATAGCTGCGGGTGTTGGCTCTGACGGCGGCGGTAGCGTGAGCATCAAGAAGAACGGCGTGGCCGTAGCAGGTAACAGCGTGGAAGCAACGGGTAGCGACACGGTGGTCATCGAGGCCGTGCCGGAGAACGCCAACTTCCAGTTCATGAGCTGGAGTGACGGCAGCAGCCAGAATCCTCGCACCATTCAGCCCAGCGCTGACATGAATCTCGAGGCTTCGTTCATGGATCTCTCGAAGATTTGATATCACATCTAAAAACACGGAAATAACGAAAAGCTTCATCTAAAAGAAAACATCGTCGGGTGTATTTCAAAAAAAACAAAGAAAACCCCATTCATGAGACAGACGCTCTTGCAGAGCTTGTAATGCTGCCAGCACTAATCCTGCTTGTGAGCGAGCTCCCAGACAGTCTTAGCACCGACACCATTACCCCTACAGGGGCTCTGTCTCACGAATGGAAAAACATAAAAAACCGTTTGCAGATGCACACAGTCACAACACAACGCATGTAGCGCGATACGAGTATATCGGATTACAATGAACCACTGCAGATGCCACTCGTGACGGTTTTTAATGTTTTTCTCTTGACTGTATGTGAGACTCTGTAAAGAGGCTGAGATGTGAGGCATAGATTTTTATCTGGATGCTCGCATACAAGGAAAAATATGTGGCTCGCATCGCAAAGGGCTAAAAGCCCAACATACAGGCAAGAGGGTTTTCTCGGTTTTTCTTTGAATATCCGCAACCAAGGTTTTCGTAGTTTTTAGAGTTTTTCGATGTTAAATCAAAAGAATTATGAAAAGGAAATTAGCTTTTCTATCCTGGGGCGCGGCAGTCCTTTTCGGGGCTGCCGCCCTCTTCCTGCCTCCTCAGGGAGAGATTGACCACACCGTGCTTCTGCTCTGCGCGCAGTTCCTGCTCTTCGCCGCTACACTCCTCGGCGTGGATGGCTACTACGACAAGATGAAAGAGATACTCAAGAAGTAAGATGTATGATGTCTGATTTCTTTAACCGTTAAACTTTATTATTTATGAAACTAACAGAACATTTTACTTTGGAAGAAATGCTCGACAGCAAAATTGCTGAGAAGAGGCATATCGAGAACAGAATAAATGCAACCGAAGTAAATAATTTAGTCAGGCTCTGTCAGAAGGTCTTGGAACCTCTGCGCGAACACTTTGGCGTACCGATTAAAATCAACAGCGGTTTCCGCTGCAGGGATCTCAACGACGCCGTCAAGGGTGCAGACAACAGTTACCACATGAAGGGTCGAGCTGTTGACATACCGATGCACCCGGGCTGGCTAGCGTACATCAGAGACCACTTACCTCATGTTGAATTAATAAACGAGGGTAGCTGGATACACGTTGCACTATGAGTGCTATCCCCCTGCCTTAAGGGCGCTCCCCCGTTATCGGGGGCGCTCAAAGGATACATGTTGCGCTGTGACTCTGTCTGCTTATATATATAAGGTTGGTTTTATTTGGACGCATCTTGAAAATAAACTCTCAGAGTGCATCCTTATAAAACCAACTTTTTCATCTGCATATCCACAATCCCCTTTAGGTTTCTGTCCCCCGAGAACGGGGGAACCGAAAGGGGTCTCTGGGGGCTATTCCTTCCTCCAAACCATTTTATTGACCACACCCACATAGCTCTGGATGATGCGGACCACCTTGGTGCTCACGTTCTCATCGACATAGTCGGGCACGGGGATGCCGGGCAGGCCGTCCTTTATCAGGCTAACAGCCACATCAACGCTCTGCAGCAGGCCCTTGGTGTCGATGCCGCTCAACACGAAGCAGCCCTTGTCCAAAGCCTCGGGACGCTCGGTGGAGGTGCGGATGCACACAGCGGGGAACGGATGACCAACACTGGTAAAGAAGCTGCTCTCCTCGGGCAGGGTGCCGCTGTCGCTCACCACGGCAAAGGCGTTCATCTGGAGGCAGTTGTAGTCGTGGAAACCCAGGGGCTCATGCTGAATGACGCGCTTGTCCAGCTGGAAGCCACTCTGCTCAAGGCGCTTGCGCGAGCGGGGATGACAGCTATAAAGGATGGGCATATCGTATTTCTCGGCCATCTTGTTGATGGCGGTGAAGAGGCTCATGAAGTTCTTCTCCGTGTCGATGTTCTCCTCTCTGTGGGCAGAGAGCAGAATATACTTGCCCTTCTCCAGACCCAGGCGCTTATGGATGTCGCTGGCCTCAATCTCCTTGAGGTTGTTGTGGAGCACCTCGGCCATGGGCGAACCGGTGACATAGGTGCGCTCCTTGGGCAGGCCGGTGTCGGCCAGGTAACGGCGGGCATGCTCGCTGTAGGCCATGTTCACATCGCTGATAATATCCACGATACGGCGGTTGGTCTCCTCGGGCAGACATTCATCCTTACATCTGTTACCGGCCTCCATGTGGAAGATGGGGATGTGCAGGCGCTTGGCGCCGATGACACTGAGGCACGAGTTCGTATCGCCCAGCACCAGCACGGCATCGGGCTTCACCTCCACCATCAGCTGATAGCTCTTGGCGATGATGTTGCCCATTGTCTCGCCCAGGTCGTTGCCCACGGCTTCCATATAGATGTCGGGGTCAGCGAGTTTGAGGTCCTTGAAGAACACGCCGTTGAGGTTGTAGTCGTAGTTCTGTCCCGTATGCGCCAACAGACAGTCGAAGTATTCACGACACTTGTTGATGACTGCGGCCAGGCGGATAATCTCCGGACGAGTGCCGACTATGATGAGAAGCTTCAGCTTCCCGTTTTCTTTGAATTTTGCCATTTCTAATATTTTTTAATTTGTTCCGACTGGCAGTATCGAACTGCATCGCTGGGCGACCACCTGTGCAGTCAGATATGGTTGAGGGGCCACGACTATATCTTGTTGACCAGTTTTTGTATTACGATTGCACTCTATTATTATATATCACTACGCGGCAAATTTACGAAAATATTTACACTTAACCACCGTTTGGGCTAAAATGGATTGTTTAAAGTGTAAATAAAGTGTAAATTTTGTTAATTCAGCGATGTTATAGTTATGTTTTACCGGCCCATTTTATCGGACATATGTTCCCCGGCTCACAAACCTATGTTCGCAGCTGGTGTACACCTATGTTATTTGGCCCATGAACATATCTACATTTTTTTCGTCATTTTTTCGCCTTCTTTTTCTTGGCAGCTCCGACATCCGTTTGGGTATCCTCAACATCCGTCTCCAATTCCTCGCCGTCGTTCTCAGGATTCTCACCATCGTCCTTATCCTCGGAATCTTCGTCGTCTCCCTCAGTATCATCTTCTGTTTCGTCAATCTCCTCGTCGGCCTCTTTACATGCGATGGCTTTTACTATCTCTTCTTCATGTTCTTCGACCTTAGCTATCGTGGTGTTCTCGGTGACAATCATTTCATCTGCATGAACCACCGTGATATGAACCTCCAGCTTTTCAATATGTACAACGGTGGAGCCATCCTTGCGCCTGACAACCAACTTCCGGCCGACATCAACCTTGTCAACCCTTTCGCCTTTATTCTGCTTGATGGAGTTCTTGATAAGCCTGGAGGGTTTTACGGAAGGCTTGGCACTGACCTTAGCGGAAACCTTGCCGGAAGGACTTATCTCCACATCCAGCCCTGTACGACCAATGGATTCGATGAGAGCATGTGGAGTTCTTCGCCCGCCAGAACCACCAGGAGCAGAATAACTCTGGGCCATAACAACGGCACGGCCTGCTACCATATTGGCTATAGTATGGGCTATCTCCGGCTGGACAGGAACATTGAGTAAACGATCTCCCATCTGTAGAAGCACCTCACGGCTGCTGGCCTTGACCAACTGAACAGCTATCGCAGCAGCACTATAGCCTGCACCGGCACTCCTCTTTCTAGGGAAACCATGAGAACGACGCTTCCGAATCAACTCACGTACCATCTTCTGAGCGGCGCGAGTATCTACTAATTTTGAACCTCTCTTAACCATAAGTCCACCTTCTTAAATAATTCACTCCATCAAAAGGTATGTCTTGCTGTTCATCAACTTGTCAATAGCAATTTGGATGGGCTTGGTGGTGTTGAAGCCCAACTCGGGACGGGTGCGCGACACAAAGCCGTCGCCAAGCATCTGCGCCACACGAGTGGCAACATAGCGCTCCTCGAAGATACCGATGCCGCCTAAAGCATGTTTGCCAAGGTAGCAGATGATGTGGAGTACCTCCCTGCGGTTGAAACTGGTGTCATGCTGATGACCTTTTTTGAAAACTACGGCATCCACCTCGGGAATGAGCAGGATGTCGGCCCAAAGTGCCATGTACTTATCCTTCCACTGATAGGCGATGAGCGGCAGGAGTTTGGCCACATAGGCCAGAATGTCGCGACGCACGGCCTCCTTCAGGGCCTGAGTGTTGTCAACAGAAGCCGGAACAGCGTGAGATGTCGGAGCCGGGGCGCCGCTGCCCGACGCTTTGACGGTCTTGGTACCATCGGCGTTCTTGACTATTGTGACTTCGTTGACCCCGGAAAAGTTATTCTCCACATTGATAACCTTCACCTCCGTATAATGATTCCCCGAGCCGGGATTGCCTTTAACATGTACTTTCATAACTCAACTTTTAAAATGCGTAATACATTGATATTAAGGGTGTGAGTTGTTAGGTTTCCATTAAACAACCTAACAAATTGCCTTACAACTTACACACCAACATATTTTTGCACCGGATTTCAGATCCAACGCGTTCTTTGACATACTGAGACAGCAGACATATATAATAAGGTGTGACGCAAACATTTGTTTTAACTATTTGTTCAACCCTAAAACAGTTTACAACTATGATAGATTATTCTGTTTACATGCAGCCCAATCCATTGGACGAGACTGCAGCGCCAAAGGCCTACGCCAAGGCGCAGATGCGTGAAAACATGAGTTTCACGAAGTTTGTCAATCACATTGCTTCCCACAACGGCGTGTTCAGCCGCGGTACGGTGAAGGGTGTCCTGAGCGATGCCTGCTCGTGCCTGGTGGAACAACTGCTGGAAGGAAAGAAGGTCCAGCTTGGCGAACTGGGCAACTTCTGGATCTCACTGGCCAGCAACGGCGCGGAGACCATGGAGACATTCTCGGCGTCCAACATCAAAGAGGTGAAAATCGTCTTCACTCCCGGTGAGGACGTTGAGAACCTCCGCAGTAGGGCGGAGTTTAACCGCGTGGCCAGCCGCGTGTCTCAGGCCGCTACGCTTGAGACCGGGAAGACCGGAGGCACCACCGTGGAGCGGTGGGC